>Ga0208770_1000616_pt1 | contig 21499 bp, 18 predicted proteins | sample AntAceMetag02UK9_FD_184771 | JGI IMG/M metagenome (GOLD analysis project Ga0208770, IMG submission 184771) | Saline lake microbial communities from Ace Lake, Antarctica - Antarctic Ace Lake Metagenome 02UK9 (SPAdes) (version 2) | ecosystem: Environmental > Aquatic > Non-marine Saline and... | reverse complement strand
CACCCCGCTCGGCCAACAATCCTCATTCGGAGTGTTGACGTTGGTCGCTGTCAACGGTGGGTCTCGCGCTAGCACCCTGCGGCACTCACGCAGTATGTACCTTCCTATGGCCTAGAGACTAAGCAAAAGAATGCTGATGGATACTCGCTGCTAGTGCGCGGGAATTTTCCTCGAGGTCACCACGATGGAGGGCTCCGCCCACAAGTGAGGCTGTGTCCGCACCGTAAAAATTAAGCATTCCAGAGATTCGGTCGAGAGTCATTCCTCCCGCGGGAGAGACCCAGATCGGCTTCATTTCTGCCATTGGCTTACGCGCGGTTTCGGTGATCTTGAGGCATTCCTCAGGGGTGAAGGAGAATCTCCCACCGAAGTTGGGGAATATCGAGATGTCGGCTCCCGCAACTCTCATGAGTGTTCCGAATACGACGTGGTGGGCAAGTCCGTGCTGTTGTGGCGTCACGAAAGAGCCGAGGAGAGACGGGTGACCCATCATTGGTAGGGCAATGTCGTCGGCCTCGGCGACCATCCTCATGGCATCAAATCCGGCAATTCCCGGAAGAACCATGAGTGCAGTCGCACCGAGGCGCTTGGCTTCCCGTGCCGCATCGAGGACTTCGTCCGCAGGCAAGTGGAGACTGGGAGCGTAGAGGCACTGCGTACCAAATTTCTCGTTCGCGTCTTTGACGGCCGTCGCGATTGCGTCAACCCGGTTATGCCAGAGGGCCCAAGGCTGGTTGGCCAAAGAGTGGTCGTCCTTGATGGTGTCAAAACCAGCGGAGGCAATCGTGTAGGCCATCTTGGCTAGCTGTGAAGGAGATGACCCCATCGGCTTTAGGGCAGTCCCCACCAAAGCGCGGCCTTCGGCATTCAACATCTTGCGAAGCCCTTCGATTCCAAACCGGGGTCCCTTAAACAAGGCTAAGAGGCTTGGTGGAAGGACCACGTCGATTAGCCGGACGCCCGGAAGCATCGAAGAGTTCCCCCAGAGGACGTTCATGAGCTGGGGCAGTTCGCCTCCCACGGTGCGGACGTCATAGGAGATTTCGACATCCGAATGACCCTGCGCGGAGTCGGTGACTGACTCAATCCAGCCCACGACCTCGTCCTGTATCCATTTTTCCGCGAGGTCAAAAGGGAACTCGATGGTTTGCTCGATGCGTATCGCTTCCGCAACCGCGGCAACATCGTCGCTCCAGATTCGATAGGTAGCTCTGACTCTCTCGTCCATTAAAGTGCCTCTGCTTTCGCTGTGCTGTGTACGGATGTTTCTCTCAGTTCGGCGAGATCGTTCGCCTCGATTCCCAACTTCTCCCCGAGAAGCGACTCGGCTTCCCGAATGAGGGCCATCGAATCAAGCCCAAGCTCAGCCATCAGATACTTTTGTGATGCTCCGTGAGCGTAGGTGTCCCTAATTCCCACTCGGCGGAGTGGAATCCCTGCTCCTTGCTCGGCCATGATTTCGGCAACTGCACTGCCCAGGCCGCCCACAATTGTGTGGTTCTCCATGGTGATAACACCCTTTTTGACCCGCGCAATGGCTTCTGAGACCTGCGGATCGTCGAATGGTTTGAGGGTAGAGATGTGCAGGTGCTGAATCGATACCCCGCGGTTCTTCATCGTGGGAATCGCCCGCAAAGCCTCCTCCGTCATGATTCCTGAGGTAATCACCAACAGGTCGGTTCCCTCAGATAAAACGCGCGCGGTGTTGAAAAGCATGGGCTCATTGCTAGGAAAAAGCCGACTTACCTCGCCTCGCAGTGCCCGCACGTAGACGGGCCCTTCGACCGCATGGGCAACATCGAGGACAGTTTGGGCTTCGGTTGCATCGCCTACCTCCAAGATGGTCATGTTGGGGACCGCTCGAAGTACGGCAATATCCTCAATCGCTTGGTGAGTGACTCCGCCGGGGGTCATGATTCCTGGCAAAAAACCCATCATCCGCACCTTCAAGGCTGGGTAGGCAATCGACATTTGTAGTTGGTCGAGTGGCCTGCGGTAGAGAAAAACCGAAAACGTGTGCAACCACGGCTCGAAACCTTCTCGTGCGAGTCCAGCGGCAAAGCCCATCATGTTTTGCTCAGCCATTCCCATCGAAAAGAAGCGTTCGGGATAGGTGTCGCGCCACTTGCCAACCTCACAGGAGTTCGTGAGGTCAGCGGAAAGAACAACAACCTCTGGACGGTCCTTGGACCACTCGATAAAAGCGTCCTGATGGGGCCTGCTGACAACTTCGATGCTCATTTGATCATCCCTTCATAGGCTTCTTGATAGGTCGCTCGCTCTGACTCACTGGTGAACCGTAAATAGTGCAATGCCGGATATCGCTCTTGCAGGAGTGGTAATCCTCGTGAGGGGTCGGTGTAGCAGAGAATCACCAGGGGACTTTCGGATTCCTCCCGACCAGCTGTCAAAATTGCGTCGATATCGTGCCCGTCGACCTTCCGGACTGTCCAACCGAATGCTTCCAGTCGCTCGGTCAAGGGCTCAATGCTCATCACCCGGTCCATGGGCCCATCACACTGGGTGCCATTCACGTCAACAATCACTCGGAGCTGGGAGAGTCCCCAGTAAGAGCTTGCGTTCAAGGCCTCGAAGGTCTGTCCTTCCTGAAATTCTCCATCGGACATGAAGACCCAGGTCTTTCCGGTTTCGCCTCGAATTTTTCGGGCAAGTGCGATTCCGCCACTTTGGGAAATAGCTTGCGCAAGCGACCCGGTTGTCGTCTCAAACCCGGGAGAGTGTTCTGCGCCGATCATCTCTACCGTGCCACCGTCTTTGTTGAATTCCTCGAGTCCGCGCTCCTCCAACCGACCAGTTTCGATTAACGCCGCATAGATAACTAGTGCGTAGTGGGCGGGGCTGGAAACGAGTCGGTCAAGGTGGGGTGCGCGGGACCCATGGAACACTGCCCCGGTGGGGAGGATTCCGGAGCCAACTCTGGGCACTCCTGCAAATGGCGCTGGGACGAGGGGTTTATCCAGCTCTTCAATGTGGAGTAATCCGCCGTAAAGACATGCAAGCAGCTCGGCCGAGGAGCAAGCCTGCGACATATAGCCGCCATTGTTTGCCAGGGTGTGAGCAAGAACCCGTTGCCGTATGCCAGTGGCGATAGAACGGATTTTCTCTTTCTCGTCAACAATTGTGCTCATCGGAGGCCTTTCTCTCTGCGCTGAGCTGAAACTTTGGCCGGAGCCCACTCTCAGCGTTGGGTGTGGTTTTCGGTATTCATGGTTGATTGACCATTGTAATAGCAAAGTGTACATTAGGTCTTACAAGTGAACTATTGTTCAAACGGAAGGTATCTTATGAAGTGGTCCCCCGCGCAACGCGCCCTGATTGACGAAATGATTCTTATCGGCGGTGACGTTGTTTCGCGCAAATTGACCCTGGCGAGTGGCGGGAACATGTCTGTGCGGGACCCGGAGAATTCCGAACAATTCTTGGTCACGGGTCTGGGGACTTGGTTCGACCGGCTCAACATTGCAGACTTCAGCAATGTATCCCTTGACGGGACCGTGGTTGGTGGGGCAATGGAGCCGTCCTCAGAGTGGAAAATCCATCAAAGGACTTACCTGAAGCGACCCGATGTCGCTGCCGTTATCCACGTGCACCCCCAGTACTCGGTGCTGATAGATGCCCTCGGGCATTCGGTTCGGCTCTTTACCCTCGACCATGTCAGTTACGTCCAGTCCGTTGGTCGGGTCCCTTTTGCCCCGAACGGTTCGGATGAACTTGGCGATAGCGTGGCGGAGCAGCTCGTTGACCAGAACTGCGTGATTTTGGGCAATCATGGGTCGGCAACAGTCGCTGATTCCCTCGAAATGGCCTACCGGAGGGTCCTCAACCTTGAGGAAGCGGCAACAAATACCTACCGAGCGATACTCTTAGGAGATTCCACAGCGTCATTTCCTGACGAGAGGATTCTTTCTGTTCACTCCTGACCACGATAGGGCCCCGGTGCAGAGGTAGTTATGCTCGGTCGTATTGCAGAGCTTCATTATTCGCACGGGATGACACATCAGCAAGTCGCAGAGTTGCTGGGTCTTTCTCGTGTCCAAGTCACGCGAATGCTTGCCCGGGCCCGGGCAGAGGGCATTGTGGAGATTCGAATCCACAGTGATGAGGCAATTTTCCCTCAAGAACAGCAAGCCCTTGTGGCCCGGTATGGTCTTGAAAGCGCCTGGATTGCGCCGAGTTTTCCGGAGGCGGTTGACACGCTGGACTCCATTGGAACGGCGGGGGCAAGTTACCTTCGTTCCGTGCTTCGGCCCGGAATGTCCGTAGCTGTTGGTCTGTCCTCCACGATAGCCAGCGTGGTACCTCATCTTTCTCAAGAGCAGGTTGACGTGGTCTTTATTCCTGCGATTGGAAGCCGACCCGCCGCTGATAGTGCGGTGAATCCCCATCAAGTGGCCGAATTATTGGCCGATGCTACCGGAGGTAAAGCAGCCCACTTGGCTTCTCCTTTCCTTGCATCAACCAGTGAAGCAGCGCGGATGATTCGCGCCGAGCCGGAGATATCGCAGGTCCTCAACGCAGCAAGACATGCTGACCTAGGGTTGTTTGGCTTAGGCGGAACGTCAAAAAGTACGGGGATTATTGTTGACACGCTGGGGACGCAGGAAGCCAATCGCGAGCTCATGGCACTGGGGGTTGTGGGAGACATTTCAGCATGCTTTTACGACAGCGCTGGAAAGCTTGTGGAGAGTGAGATTTCTGAGCGGGTGGTGGGATTGCGTCTTGACGACATCATGGCGATCCCTCATCGGGCAGCATTTGCCGGAGGTATAGACAAAGTTGGTTCAATCAAGGGAGCTCTAAAGGGCGGTATCATCACTACGCTCGTGACGGATATTGACACTGCCCGGATGATTCTTGAGGAGTGACGGTTCGTTACGCTTTTGCCTTAAGCCACTCCTGAATGTGGGCAACAGCCATGCGGGAATGTTCCGACACCACGTCATCAGAAGCGCCGGCAATATGGGGTGTCAACGTCACGTTGTCTAACCTCAGCAGCCAGTGATCAAGGGGGAGGGGTTCTTCCCAAAACACGTCCAAACCTGCGCCAGCGATACTCCGGGACTCCAGAACGTCGCGGAGTGCTTGCTCTTCAACAATGTGGGCGCGGCCGGCGTTGATAAAAAAGGCACTGGGTTTCATTAATGCCAATTCGGGTGCGCCGATGAGGTTCCTGGTCGCGTCCATCAGCGGGGCGTGAACGGTCACGATATCGGCCGACTCCATCAGCTCCTTCAGCTCCACTAACCGCCCCAGGTCCCCTAGGTGCTCTTGGGAAACGAAAGGGTCATAGATCAGGACATCCATGCCAAACCCCTGGGCGCGAGAGGCCATCCGGCGTCCGACAGCGCCGCCGCCAATTATTCCTAGGGTTCTTGTGTTGAGCACAGGACCACGGAACTCCCGGTAGGGGTAGTACACATCCTCGGAGCTCCACTGGTGTTCGCGCATCCAAGCTTCGGACTCGCCAACACGGCGCAACGTGCTGAGTAACAGCCCAAAAGCACCGTCAGCGGTAGCGTCAGCATTACGGGCTGGGGTGGTTTTTACCGTTACGCCGTGGTTCTCGCAGGCTTCGAGGTCAACATTTACGGGCATGGCGCGGCATGAAATCACCAGCGAAAGTTGCGGGGCCAACGCGAGGGCATCCTCATCAATCACATCAAGTTCGGCCACAATAATGTTGGCTTGCGGCAGATACCTCTGGTGGTCAGAGTGGGCGAGGCTCATCGACTGTTCAAAAGGGGTAGCCAAAATGACCGTGCAGTGACCCTCGAGTTCGGCGACAATCTTTGAATCAAAGGGGGCAGTGATGACTACCGTTGGCAGAGTCTTCATGGGCTTTCTTCCTTACTGGCTGAGGTGTGTCCCCACAGTGGCGACACAGCGCGGATTGCTTCCTGGAAAACCGCGTAGCGCAAAAGCAACGCCGGGTGGTTGCTGTCAGGAGAAAATGCGCTGATGGCAATTTCTCGCGTGGTGGCGATCTCTCCCGTGCCATCGAGGATGAGCCCTGCCACCCCCAGAGCTCCCAGATGAGCCCGCCCATCTACGATGACTGTCTTCCCTGAGACGTTAGAAACCATTTGTGCCCACTGTGGAGAAAGCGAGCCGCCACCGGCCAAAACAATGGTTGACTCGCGCGCGTTGACCTCTGGCAGAGAAAAGTCCATGCCTAAGCACATGGCCATTGTGATGCCTTCCACCACGGCTCGCCCCATCGAGCCGACAGTGGAGTTGGAGGTTAGTCCGAGAAAGCTACCCGTGGCGTGAGGCGCCAAGAAGGGAGCCCGCTCACCGGCGAGGTAGGGCAGGAAGATTTCATCACCCCCATGACTCGCGTCTACCTCCTTCCAGAAATTCTCGTACCGTTCATCCCCCGTGAAACCGTGCAGCTTGAGAAACCATTCGAGCGTCGCCGTGCCAGAACTTGACCCCATTGCCCTGAGGCTTTTGCTGTCATCGGGAAGAGAAATACTGGCGCCCACCGGGTCCCCGTCAAACGCGCTGCGGGGCGTGACGGAAGCGGTGAGAGCAGTTGTGCCAAGGACAGCAAAGACATCACCAATTTCACCTTGCCCCGAGCCCCAGAGCATAGCCACAACATCGAGGGCGCCAACATGGACCGGAGTTCCGGCGCGAAGACCGGTGTGCTGGGCGGCCAATGGGGAGACTGTGCCGAGTAGTTCGCCGGGTTGCCGCACTGCTGGCAACAAATCAATAAGTGGCCCGCAGCCTAATTTTTCTGCGGCCTCAAAGCTGTATGTGGTCGTTCCGGGCCTGAGGAAAGGGATACTTGCATCAGTGACGTCGGTAGCGCGCTCCCCACAGAGCAGGTAGTTCACCAAGTCTTTGGCGCACATCACCGCAGAGACTGTGCTCGCAAGCTTTGACTGAGATTCACTAAACCACCGCCACAATGCGGCCTGGGATCCGGACCAGAGTACGGTTCCGGTGGCCCTAAAGTGTGAGTCGATAGATCCGTCGTCTGCCCACTGCGCTACTACGTGCGCACCAGCATTGCTGTTCCACAAAAAAGCCTGCGGAAGGGGTTTCCCCTCCTTATCGAGCATCCACAGACCGTCTCCTTGACCGGTGGCGATGACTGCCTGCACGTGTTCGGCTCCGCCCACGGAGGCGAGTACCTGCTGAATAGCTTCTGCAACCAGGTCCCAGAGGGGCAAAGTATCGACAACGCCCTGTTCACCGCGCGGCACCGGCACCTGGCCGGCGTGGAGCACCTCGCCGTTGGGGGAAACGAGGACCGCTTTCACCATTGACGTGCCGAGGTCAAGCGCAAGAACCCCTCCGGTCATTGGAGCAGGGGTTTCTTTTGTTGGGCGAACCATCGCTCGACCTGGGGCAGTCGATTGGATACGAGTACGGCAATGGTAATCGCGAGGACGAGGATGATGCCCTTCAGCGCCGCCTTCAGGTTGAAGTCAATCCCAATGATGTCGAGTCCTGTTCCCAGAGTTGAGAGAAAGAGCACTCCGATGACAGTTCCTATAACGTTGGGCCGCCCCCCTCGGTGGAGGGAAGCACCGATGAACACCGCAGCGATTCCATCTAAGAGGTAGGCAAAGCCGGCCATGGGGGTGTAAATCCGAAGGCCAGAGCTCAAAAGGATTCCTCCGATTGCGGCGGTTGTCCCCGAGAGGATAAAAACCCAGGCCCGATATTTGCGCGTATCGATCCCTGCCACCCTCGCTGCAGAGTTTTGTAAGCCCATGGCGTGGATACGTCGGCCGTGGGTGGAGAGTTCCATGACGATGAAAAAAACGACGAGGACGATGGCACCCACGAGCAAAATGTTGGGAATTTCGAGTGTTGCACCCTGTGCTATTGCCTGGAACCCTTCAGGGGCTTGCCGGTAGTTGACGTTTGCGCCGCCTCCCGTGCCAATCTGTTGAATACTGCGACCGATAAAGAAAGTCCCCAGTGTTGCGAGAAATGGGGTAACGCCCAGTACAACGACCAGAAGTGCGTTGAGGGCCCCAATCAAGGAGCCACCCACGAGGCCCGCCACCACTGCGAGTGGCCAGGGGAGGCCCCAACTTGCCATCCCAATAATCACAAACCAGGCACCAAAATCAAGAGCAACCCCCACTGAAAGGTCGATTCCCCCCGAGGAGATGACCATGGTGAGCGCGAGAGCAATGAGAAGGACCACGACACTTCCGCGCGCAATGTTCATCACGTTGGACGCTCCCAAGAAGGCCTCTGACTGGAGCGAGAAGAAAATAATCATCGCCACGAATGCAAAGAGAAAAGCGTACTTAAAAAACCACAGGGTGGCTTTTTGCCACGGACTGAGGGATGCCGTCTCGGCACTGGCTGCACTCATTGTCTGCTCCTTCGAGTTTGGAGAGCTGCCGCCGTGACCACCAGCAGAATCAGCACACCCTTCCAACCGTCGACCCAGGAATTGTCGACCCGGTTGAGGATTAATCCCGTTGCCATAAAGCTGACGAGTATTGCGCCGAGCATCGCACCCGATACGGTGACGATGTTCTTACTGGAAAAGGCAGCGCCCACGAAGGTCGCTAACACCATGTCGACGAGTAAGCGTTCGTCTATCCCGGGGGACATCCCCGACCCCCGGGCGACCAGAAGCACGCCAGCAATTCCGGCGGCCAAGCTCGCCCACACAAATGTGGAAGCAACAAAAATCCTCGGCTTGAGTCCGACCGATACCGCAGCGTCCAGGTTTCCCCCTACCGTGCGGAGCTTCATTCCGTAGCGGGTGCGGTGAACCACCCACCCAAAGATGGCAAAAGTGACCAGCATGATGAGTACAGGAACAGGGACACCAAAAATGTTGGTGTCCCGAATCCATAAGACCGTGGGATCTTCGACGTTGATTCGTCGGTTTGTGGTCAGGACCCGCACGATACCCACGACACTGGCGTACGTCGCGAGAGTGGTGAGAATGGGGGTCAATCCGACAACCGTGACCAACACCGCATTGACAGCCCCGACTGCGAGAGCTGCGAGCAGCCCCAAGCCAAAAGCCTCGGGGAATGAGGCGCCACGATTGGTCAGTTGGTCGCTGATAATCGCGGTCGACAGTGCGGCGCCAGCGGGAATGGATAAGTCGATTCCGCCTATGACGACGTCGTCACCACCGCCGATAACAACGACGGAAAGTCCGAAAGCGACAATCGCAATGGGGGAGGCTTGAACCAACACGGCCGCTACGCTCGTTGCGCTCAGCAGCGCCGGGGCGCCCACGGCGAGTAGCACCAGCAACAGCCCAAAAAGCATGAGTGGCCCTCGCCGAATCAACATGCCTTTCAGTGATTCCAGTGTGACTTTTTTCGCAGGGGAGGAGGAGCGGGCGGCTGTTGCCTTAGACAAGTGAACCTGCTTTCTCCGTGCTTTGCGTCATTTTTTCTATGAGGCTGTCCCGCGTGAGATCCTCACTACGGTGTTCTGAGACCACCGTCCCGCGAATCACCACATACACGCGGTCACACAACCCCAGGATTTCGGCAGGATCATTGGAAGAGATCAGCACTGCTCTGCCCTCGACCGCCAGATCAGACACCTGGCGGTAAATCTCTGTCTTTGCCCCAATATCGACCCCCACTGTTGGCTCATCGAGGACAAGAATTTTCGCGTCTGCGGCCAGGCTCCTCGCTAAGACGACTTTCTGCTGATTTCCCCCGGAAAGGTATCGACCTTGGCGCTCGGTTTCAGCGGGTCTAATGTCAAGTTGCTCCACCATCAGCCTCGCTCTCTTTTCGGACGCTTCCCGAGAAACCAAACCAGCGGTCGCAACGCTCTCCAACGTTGCGATGTTGATGTTTTCTCGGACGGACAGTTCCAGAAAAAGCCCGTCATTGCGCCTGTCCCGAGGGATCAGCACAATTCCTTTGCGGAGAGCAGCAGCGGGAGAGGCGATTCGCGCTTTTTGGCCGCGAACGGTGAGCGAACCAGACTTAGCCCGTCTTAACCCCACGATTGCGTCGACAATTTCTTCGCAGCCAGACCCGAGAACACCGGCAAGCCCCACTATTTCTCCGGCGTGGATCGAAAAACTCACGTCTTGGAACTTGTCGCCATCGCTGAGCTGTTTTACGTCGAGAAAAACTTCTTCGAGGACGCTATCTCTTGTGGGGAAGAGCTGGTCGAGGTCACGCCCCACCATCAAGCGAATGAGTTCTCTGCCTGATTGGGCCACGTCGTTCTCAATGAGACCAACATCGCTTCCGTTTCGGAAAACAGTCACCGCGTCACACAGTTGGTTGATTTCGCCCAAATAGTGAGAGACGTAGAGGACGGCGATCCCTTTTTTCTTCAACCTGCGGATTGCCTGAAGAACTCTTTCGACCTCAGCCGAAGCCAGTGGTGCGGTGGGCTCATCGAACACAATCAGGCGAGTGCCCTCCCTCACCAGCGCCCGTGCAATTTGAACTAACTTTCGCTCGGCGGGGGTGAGGTCGCGAATTAGTGCGCGAGGATTAATTTCAGCCCCAAGCGATTCCGAGAGTGTCAGGGCTGCCTGCTCCCGCATTTTCCGGTTGTTGAGTCCACTGACATCGCTGAGTTCTTGGCCCATGAAAACCGACTCTGCGACGGTGAAGTGAGGAACAAGGTGGAGCTCTTGGTGAACGAACCTGATGCCCAATTCGTCGGCCACGGCTGCCGTTATTTGAGGAATCTCATCACCCGCGAAATGAATCGCGCCATGGTCGTGCTGGTAAACGCCGGCAAGGGATTTGATAATCGTTGATTTGCCTGCGCCGTTTTCTCCGACGAGGCCGTGGATTTCTCCAGCCCTAATAGTAAGAGACGCATCGTCCAGGGCGAGTACACCGGGAAATGCTTTCGTGATTCCGGACATTTGGAGAAGAACATCGGTCATACGACTATTGCCTTCCGCTCGACAGGCTCGAAAAAATTGACCGGGAACCCTAGGTGGTCCCCCCGAGCAAAAGCTCGGAGGGACCACCTGTAGGAGATCCGGTTGTTAGCTACCGTATCCGAGCAGAGCGTAGATACGCTTTGCTTCTTCCTGGCCAGCAACGGGGTAGACCTCGACGTAGGACTGGCGTTCAACGTCCTCGCCGGCAAGGTACAAGTTCAAGTTCTGAACTGCCTTAGTAGCAATTGCGCGGGGCTGCTGAGCAACGTTCCCGACGAAAGTGCTTCCGTCCTCCATCATGATTTCCAGGGTGTCGGGCCCAGCGTCAAATGCGCTGACCTTGACTTCGGTGCGCCCAGCTTCTTCCAGTGCCTGGACCACACCGATTGCTGGCTGATCCCAACATGCGACGTGGATTGCATCAAGCTCGCCCACTGGGTAGCGCTCGAGCAGCGTCAGGGTCTGCTGGCGTGCATCTTCTGGCGCGTTGGCGAATTCTTCTGCAAGCTCAGGCTCGAGAATTGTTACTCCGGGGTGGTTCTCCTCGAGGGCGCGACGCCATTCGTTGTAACGGATTCCGCAGAAGTCCAGGACCTCGCCGAAAGCGTTGAACACCGCTACGTTTCCTTCGCCGCCAAGTGACTCACCGAGGATATCCCCGACGGCGTAGCCACCGATGTCGTTCTGCGACTGAGAGTTGTTCACCGCGAAGGGGCTGTTGCGGTCAACACCGAACACGGGAATACCAGCGGCCTGTAGAGCCTCAAGTTTTGGCTCAACGGCGTCGTCACCGAGAATCGTGACTACCGCGTCTACACCCTCGGTAATAAAGATGTCATGATTTTCGGCGTGGACTGTGTTGTCGCGGCCACCATCGGTGGTGAGAACGGTTCCACCAAGGCGCTCAACCTCGTCAACCGCTCCTTGGAATGCTTCGCGGTCCCAGAAGTGCTGAGTTCCCACAACTGCGATACCAATTACTTTGCCTGCAAGTGAGTTTTCTCCAGCAACCGCGGAGTCAGTTGACTCATCCGCTGCAGGACCCGCTGCTTCTGGAGTTGCGGAACATCCAGCAACTGTCAGGGCAACAGCAGCCACGAGGGCCCCAAATGCCATCTTCTGTTTCAAAAACATCATTGTTCCTTTCGATGGGATGCGCACCGGGCGGTGCACATTTGTGCGTATGTGTTACCATAGTGCATAGGGGAGATGCTAACCGTCGCATTCGCGAGTGTCAACTGGAAAAATCGACTATAACTTTATAAATCGAAATGGAGAGTGACGTGGCCAATATTCCCGCAGTGATTACCACGGGTCTTCACATCGTGGACATCCTCGGCAGACCGGTGACACATATTCCTGAGGGCCAGGGCCTGGCTCTCCTCGATGAGATAGCAATGACGATTGCAGGCACCGCCGCCGCAACGGCGATGGACCTCAGCCGTCTCGGAATTAAGGTGTATACCTTCGGGGTGGTGGGAGACGACCACCTTGGCGCCTGGCTGAAAAGTCAGCTCACCCGCGAGGGCGTCGATACCGCAGGCCTCAGAGTGGATTCTTCCCGGCCTACGTCGGCGACGATGCTGCCAATACGCCCCAATGGAGAACGTCCTGCTCTGCATGTCACGGGAGCTAATGCTTCTCTGGTTGCTTCAGATGTCCTCTGGGATCACGCCGCGCACGCAACCCACCTTCATGTGGGAGGGTCCTTGCTACTCGAAGGACTCGACGGGGAGCCTACGGCTGGACTTCTCCAAGAGGCTAAATCCCGAGGGTTGACTACCTCTCTCGATATCATCGGCGTGCCTGGTCAGGATTATGACAAACTTTTTGGGGCCAGCTATCCCAATATCGACTTCCTTTTGGTCAACGATGACGACGTGATGCTCCTCTCGGGGAAAACCGATGTTGAATCGGCAATCGACGCCATGCTGGGGAAAGGTGTCGGTGCGTGTGTTGTCACCGTCGGCGCAGAGGGAGCGCTTTATCGCGACTCGAGCGGCCAGAAATTCGAGCGACCTGCCCTCGCAGTCGATGTCGTTGACACGACCGGATGTGGGGATGCGTTTTCAGCCGGATTTATTGCTGGTGCCGTTTTGGGGGAGACCATGACCCGTTGTGTTGAAATGGGAATCGCTTCAGGTTCAGCAGTAGCTCGCGGCCTAGGGTCCGACGCTGGGGTGCAGTCCCTGGAAGAACTGACCGAATTTATGGTGGAGTACGCCCCTCGCCATTGACCCCGGCAGCAATAGCCGGGTTACAACGGGCGAATGTAACCCAAGAAACGTTGCCGAACTTTACTAACCTTCGGTGCAATCACTGTCACGCATGAACCACGTTCTGGGTTCTTGGCAAAAAAATCTTGGTGGTAATCCTCAGCGCTGTAAAACTGGCCCAGTTCCACAATTTCGGTGACGACTGCGTCACCCCAAATTTCTTTGGCCTGTTCCCGAGCTTCGACGAAGAGCTTCTTTTGGTCCTCACCGTGGTAAAACATGCCCGAGCGATACTGGCGCCCTTCGTCTTTACCCTGACGGTTGAGCTGGGTGGGGTCATGAATCGTGAAGAAAACGTCCATGATGATGCTCGGGGGAATCTGCTCGCTGTCGAAAGTCACCGCTACAGCCTCTGCGTGACCCGTAGTGTCCGTGCACACAAGTTCGTAGGAAGGATCCTGCACCTCTCCACCGGTGAAACCACTCACAACTTTCTGCACTCCGATAAGGACTCGGTACGCCGCATCCAAGCACCAGAAGCAGCCGCCGGCGAGGACGTAAGTTTCCAAAGTTGTCAATGTCCGCTCCTATTGGGCGTGGTGACCTGATGAGGGGTCAAGATTATGGCATGACTCTATACCGTGAAAACACATTCTGGGAATGGTCGGCTAGACCCGGCGCGTAGCAATGCGCAACCCTTCCCTAATGGCACGGGCCTCGGCTCTGACCCAAAAAAATCCCTGGGCCTGAGGCTCATGAGCCTGAGCCATGGGCTAGACCAGTGAGTCAAGCCACGCCGTGTGAAGGGTCGCAAAGCGACCCGTCCCTTTGCGAAGCTCCGCGGCGGGGCCATCCTCCACAATTTCCCCGGCATCCATCACCAGGATGCGGTCGGCGATTTCGACGGTGGAGAGTCGGTGGGCAATGATGATGGCGGTCCGATCGGCCAACAACGTTTTTAAGCCGTGTTGGACGAGACGCTCGCTGGGGATATCCAGTGATGCTGTGGCCTCATCCAGGATGAGGACACTGGGGTCGGCAATGAATGCCCGCGCAAACGACACCAGTTGTCGTTGGCCGGCGGAAAGTCGTCCACCACGTTTGTTGACGTCGGTGTCATAACCCTCGGGCAGGGCGGAAATGAAATCGTGCGCGCCGACGGCGCGCGCCGCCTCTTGCACTTCGGTAAAGCTCGCGGAAGGTTTACCCAAACGGATGTTCTCGGCAACACTTCCGGAGAACATGTAGGCCTCTTGGGTGACCAACACCACAGAGCGACGCAGGTCAGCATCAGCAATGTCTCGAAGGTTCACACCATCCAGGGTGACCACACCGTCTGTGGGGTCATAGAAGCGGGCGATGAGTTTCGCGAGGGTAGATTTGCCGGCACCGGTGGCACCCACCAGGGCAACAATCTGTCCGCCAGGAATGTCGAGATCAAAACGGGGGAGCACGGGCGTTTCCGTGGAATACCCGAAACTTACGTCACGGAAAGCCAGTGAACCGGTGCGAGAAGTAAAGGGTGTGGGGTTTTCTGGTTCGGCTAACGCGGGGGTTTCTTCTAAGACCCCGGAGATTTTTTCCAATGCGGCGGAGGCCGATTGGAACGAGTTATAAAACATGGCCAAGTTTTCAATGGGGCTAAAGAAGTTCCTGGTGTACAGCACGGCAGCCAGCAGCACACCAATTTCGATACCGCCGTCGAGAAGACGGAACGCACCGAGTAGCAACACCACCGCAACGGTGATGCTGCCGATGACTTTCAGCATGGGGTCATAGATACCAAAAATGGCAATAGTGCGCCGTGTGGCTTCGCGGTAGTCCTCAACCTTGTCGGCGTAGGTTTCGCGGTTGATTTTTTCGCGACGGAAAGCTTTCACAGCCCTAATCCCCGCCATGCTTTCCACAAACTGGATGATGAGCCTGGCGGAATAGGTGCGGGAGTTTCGAAACTCCCGCCGGGAGGCAATGGAGAACCACCAGGTTGCTGCCATCACCGGCAGGATGGCTCCCACCAGGGGGAGGGCACTCCACGGATCAAGAATCAGCAAAGCCCCGGTGGTAAAAATCATGAACAGCACACCTTGGACAAGGTTGCTAACCCCACCGTTCAGCAGTTCACCGAGGGTGGAAATATCACTGGTTTGGCGGGCAATGATGCGACCCGAGGTGTATTTTTCGTGAAAGCTCATACTGAGACGTTGAGTGTGAGCAAATACTCTCAGGCGCAGTTCGTTCATGATGTCTTGGCTGATGGTGATGGACCACCTCGTGTACACCGCGAGGAGAGCTGCGGCACCAAAACCTGACACCAGGAAGCCGCCGACAATCAGCATGAGGGGTGTGAAATTACCCTGCTCGGTCGCAGCAGGGAGCCCCTGGTCTATTCCCGCAGCAATAAAGGCGGGTCCTGCGACCTGCATCGCCACGCTAAAGACCACCACGATCATGGTGGCAATGAACCGCCGGCGATGCGGGCGGACAATATCCAGCAACAGCGCAAAAGATCGTTGCCGAATCTGTGTGCTTTCTTTTTTGGTGAGGGCGTTACGGTCTTCGCCAGAAACCCCGTGCATACTCATCGGTTCACCTCATCATCGCGGTGAATCAGGCGAGCATCGTCGTCGAGGCCCGAGGATTCGATGATTTCTAGTTCGATGGTGGAATCTGTGACTTCCCGATATTCACGGGGGGACTGATCGGTGTCTGCGAGGGAGGAAATCACCCGGCGATAATCCGGCGATGATTCCAGCAACTCGGAGTGGGTTCCCACCGCGCTAATACGCCCTTCCTGGAGCAACGCCACCCGGTCTGCCAGCATCACGGTGGAGGGGCGGTGGGCCACCACTAACGCGGTGGTGGTCGCGAGAACTTTCCGTAGCGCTGATTCCACGCGGGCCTCTGTTGCCACATCCAAGGCGGACAGCGGGTCATCCAAGACCAACACTTCGGGGCCTTGGGCGATAGCTCGGGCGAGTGCGAGGCGTTGTCGCTGGCCACCGGAAAGACTGAGGCCCTGTTCGCCAATGATGGTTTCCACACCGTCGGGTAACTCAAAGACGAAGCCTGCTTCGGCGACCTCGAGGGCTTGGGTGAGGATCGCTTGGGCTTCTGGTCCGTGGAGGTCCTCAAGATCGTGACGACCCAGTAGCACGTTGTCGCGAACGCTCGCAGAAAATAGCGTCGCATCTTCAAACGCCATGGCTATGCGGGTGCGCAAAGAATCGAGGGCCATATCTCGGATATCGACCCCGTCGAGCAGAATGCGACCCTGTGTCACGTCATAGAGGCGCCCGGGGAGCGCGGTGACCGTGGATTTTCCACTCCCGGTCACCCCGACGAGGGCGAGTGTTTCGCCGGGACGAATTTCTAGATTAATGCCATTAATCAGATCGTCTCGCCCAGGTTCCGTGTCGGAATGCCGGAAGTGAACATTCTCAAAAACGAGGGACCCTTCGCCCCGTGGGGCGGGGGGTTGTGCAGCACTGTCAACAATGGAGTTGCGGACATCCATCACATCAAAGATACGGTCAATACCGCTTCTCGCTTCGAGGGTCAGCGCTAAGAGGAAAGCAATGGACGCAATGGGTCCTGCTAACACCGCAGCGGTCGCAAAGAAAGCAAAAAGCTCACCGGTGGAGAGCTCCCCCAGACTTGCCAACCACACACCGAGAGCTAAACAACTGGCCAGGGCAAAGTCGGGGACCCATCCCAGCCAGAAGCCCAAAGTGGCGAGGGTGCTGCCTTTTTCAATTTCGAGGTCCCGCCCGCGCTCCGCGCGGGTCGTGAAACGGGAGAGCGCATCGGGTCCGCGCCCAAAAGATTTGAGAATTCGGATTCCGTGAACAGATTCCTCAACGGAGGTGGCAACATCGCCCCACTGGTCTTGGGTGACACGGGAGAGACCGGAGAACCGTGTGCGAAAGCGTGAACCAAACACCAGCATCGGCAGGGAGGACAGAATAAACACGCTGGCTAACAGTGGACTCCAGGTGAACAAGATCGCCACACCCAACAGGATGGTGATGGAGTTTGACACCAGGAGAACCAGCCCAAAAGACATCCAGCGGCGGATCAAACTGACATCGGTTTGAGCGCGGGAGAGCAGTTGGCCACTTTGCCATGCATCGTGGAAGGCCACTGGTAAGTCTTGAACGTGGTCATAAATTGCGGTGCGCAATTTGGCGTCGATTCTGGTTCCAGGCGTGAGAACGGTCACACGGCGCAAATACACAAAGAGTGCCTCGAGGAGACCCAGCAGGGCAACAAGCCCGGCGGCACCCCAAATGAGGGAGGTATTTCCGGTTTGCAGGGGGCCATCAACGAGGGCCTCCAGGGTGAGAGGGATCGCCAACGCAAAACCGCTCGAGATGAGAGCAATCAGCATTCCAAGCCCCAGACGAGGCAAATCTGCCTTCGCATAGGGGAGGACGCGAGCCAGCGAGCGAAAGACCCCCGGCTGTCGTGGAGGTAACGAAACAGACTGCGTCATAGGTCTGCCAACATTACTCCGATGGGCCCGTGGTGGGCCCGATTACTCTGCTGGTGAAATTCCCCAGCACTATTTTGAGGGCCGGAAAGCGTGCGCCAGTTTCTCCATCGCACCGGAGAGTTCACCCGGAATAATCCACACCTTGTTGGCGTCACCCTGGGCCATCAGTGGCAACTGCTCCAGGTAGCGATAGGCGAGCATTGCTTCATCGAGTTCGGCATCTTTCACCGCGCTGAAGACCTGCTTCACCGCTTTGGCTTCTGCTTCCGCGCGAAGAATTTGGGCTTTTGCTTGACCTTCTGCGTTCAAAATGGCGGACTGGCGGGACCCCTCGGCAACCAAAATCTGGCTTTGCTTTTGGCCTTCCGCGGTGAGAATAGTGGCGCGTTTTTCGCGTTCTGCGCGCATCTGCATTTCCATGGCAACTTTGACGGTTTCGGGTGGCTCAATGGATTTAATTTCCACCCGATTAACGCGGACACCCCATTTGCCGGTGGCGTCATCCAGAACACCGCGCAGTGCCGCGTTGATGGTTTCCCGCGAGGTGAGGGCTTGCTCAAGGTCAATCCCGCCGACGACGTTGCGCAACGTGGTGATGGTGATCTGTTCGATACCCATCACAAAGTCTTCAATTTCATACAGCGCAGACTTGGGGCTGGTGACTTGGTAGTAGACCACCGTGTCGATTTGGACCACCAAGTTGTCGGAGGTGATGACGGGCTGTGGGGGAAAGGACACCACACGTTCCCGCAAATCGATCAGTGGACGCAAACGGTCGATGAAAGGAATGATGAGGTTGAGCCCCGCCTCGAGTGTTTTGCTGTAACGGCCAAGGCGCTCCACCACACCGGCGTTTGCCTGCGGGATGATGCGAATAGCGCGGAAGAAGAACGCCACAACCGCGACAATCAGAAGAATAGGGATGAGGGATTCGATGAGGAATCCGGCGAGAATATCGATCATGATGCTGCCTCCTGGGTCACAATGGCAGTCGCGCCATCGATGGAGGACACCGTGACACGGTGCCCTTTCGCAATCGTGCCGCCCGTGGATTTGGCGCTCCATACTTCGCCGCGTAAATCAATCTCACCGGAATCTTCGGTGACGGCACTGCGGGTTTTTGCACTCGCCCCAATCAGGGCGTCTGTGTTGGTGGCGGTGTGAGGGGTGCGGCGAGCAATCTCCCGCAACGCTAAAGGACGCAACACCGCCAAGGTGACAATCGAAGAAATGGCGAAAGCCACACCTTGGGCGAGAAAACCGCCCCCAGCCCACGCTGTCACCATCGCAGCGGCGGCAGAAACGGCGAGGGAGGCAAACAACAGGTTCGCCGTCATCGTTTCTACGATGGCCAGCACCCCCGCGCCAAGAAGCCAAACCCAGATCGCCATTGTTCTGTACCCCTTCCGGTGAACACCCCCAGTCTAAAGCGGACCACCGATGCGACCCTGAGCGGGTTGGCAGGAAACCCGCATGATCGCAGTGCGGGAGTGTCAGTTTTGGGCTGTCCGTGCGGGGGAGCTTTATGCCTAGCTGCCGCGGACGTTCTCTGCGCTTAGCACCCAGAGCGTGGACTGGTCGGTGACGGCGACCAGGAGTGACCCTGCCTGGTTACCCGCCATGTCTCGCACCCGCTCACCCAGACGAATGCGGGTGAGCTCTTCTGCAACCCCATCGGTGAGGGCCACCACGATGATGGCTTCGGAGCGTAAACCCCCCAACGCCAGAAGCGACGTCTCGGCGGATTCCCCGCTGATGTCCACCACGGCGGTGGGCGCAATGGCGGGTGTCCACCACAGGGTGGGTGGGGTGGTGCCGGGGACCACGGCGTCACCGTTATCAAGCCACGGTGCCAGTAATTGGTTGGGGTCATTAGGCCAGGAGGAGCGGTCATAGGGTTCCCCCTGCGTGGTCAAGGGCCAACCGTAGTTTGCGCCTTGGGTGTAAAAGTTGAGTTCATCCCCACCGGAGGGCCCATGATCACTCATCCACACCGAACCCGCCGCGGTGGCAGTAATTCCTAGGGAGTTGCGGAGACCTTTCGCCACAATTTGGGGTGGTCCACCCTGAAGAGGAATCTCGATGAGGGCGCCCACGGCCGCGGTCTCGCTGGCGAGAATGTCGTAGTCGGTTTCTGTGTTTGCCAGACCAATCGCGACAGCTTGACTAATGGAGCTTGCGGCCAGGTGGAAATCACCAATCGTCAGCAACAGCGAGTCTTGCCCTGGACTAATGCCAAGCGCACCGCCGAGATGAGTGCGAAGCGGTGATGCTGATCGCCAGTCATCGGTGTAGGACACACACGGAGTTGACCGATAGATCACGGTGGTTTCCACCGTGTCCTCGGTGGGAGAGGACAGCAGGTCCGAAAGATTCAGTGCATGAACATCGACTCGGACGCATTCTGCGGCGGTGTCGATCACACCATCGGAGAGATACACCTGATCGTCACCGAGGGTTGAGTCGCGAAAACCCCAGGTGGGGCCGCCAGAGTCCACACCGGGTGCGGGAATCTGATTCGTCGCACCCGAAGGGCTCAGGGTGGGGCCAGGAGACCACACGCCTGTTTCAAGATCCAGCAGTCGGGATTCCCCATCATGTGTGAGGACGAACCACAGGTTGGGGCAAATCTCTAACACCGTGTTGTAACGAGAAGCCGAAGCAGCCGGGAGCGTATACCCCGCAATAACGGGGGAGTTGGCGAAGGATCCGCCGGTTTCTTCTAGTTCGAACCATTCCCGCTCGCCTGGATCAAACAGATCACACGCCGAAGGCGTGGCGACAGAGTCTGCATCTTCTGGCGGGGTGGCGGGTGCCGCGGCGGGTGCCGGGGCGGGCACCGGATCAGCACCCTGGTCGGTGGTGCAGGCGCCAAGCCCCGCAATGATGCCGGCGACAAGGAAAAAGCCCCACTTGTTCATACCTTCAGGCTAAAGGGTGCGCCTGAAAGCGCCCAGAGCGAGCGAAACTCACACTTTTGCGTGCTACTTTTCAGCGGTGGTGAGAATTCTCAGTGTGGAACCAGCCTTGCCCGCATACCGCCACGCTCAAACCGACATCACGGAACAACTGGTGGACGGTCTCGCCACCGACACCACAATGGCGGAGGTCATTCGGCGGATTCACCGCTCCACCGGGGTAGACACCAGGCACCTGGTGATGCCGATAGAGCGCTACCGCGACATCGAGGGTTTCACCCATGCCAATGCCCTCTTCCGGGAACACGCGCTGCCCTTAGCCGCTACCGCCATCACTGGCGCCCTCCACCAGGCGGGCATCACCGCCGCCGAGGTGGACTACCTGTTCTTCACCACCGTCACCGGGGTGGCAGCACCCTCGCTTGATGTGGAACTCATCCACGAGCTAGGTTTTCGGCCCGATGTGGTCCGGGTACCAAGCTTTGGGTTGGGGTGCGTGGCAGGCGCATCGGGCCTCGCCCGAGTCGCCGATTATCTCCGCGGACACCCCACAGCAATCGGCCTTGTGGTGTCCGTTGAACTCTGCTCCCTCACCATCCAATGGGATGACCCCTCGATGGCCAACATTGTGGGCACAGGCCTCTTTGGTGACGGCGCAGCCGCCATCGTCATGGTGGGGGAAGATTCACCCCACACCGGCGGAATCAGGGTGAGTGGTTCCCGCAGTGCGGTGTACCCGGATAGCGCGGACGCCATTGGCTGGCGCATCGGCAGTACCGGGTTTCGCCTGATGCTCAGCCCCGCCGTACCCCACCTGATCGATCAACACCTTGCTGGCGATATTGACACCCTCCTTGGCGAACACGGCCTTACCCGGAAAGACATCGGGTCCTGGATTGCCCACCCCGGTGGACCCCGCGTACTCGAAGCCTTCTCCGAAGCGCTCGAACTTTCCCCCACAAACCTTGCCACCAGCTGGCAGGTG
>Ga0208770_1000613_pt1 | contig 21549 bp, 18 predicted proteins | sample AntAceMetag02UK9_FD_184771 | JGI IMG/M metagenome (GOLD analysis project Ga0208770, IMG submission 184771) | Saline lake microbial communities from Ace Lake, Antarctica - Antarctic Ace Lake Metagenome 02UK9 (SPAdes) (version 2) | ecosystem: Environmental > Aquatic > Non-marine Saline and... | reverse complement strand
TAACCAAAATAGTGACGATGTTCAATAACCATATAGTCGGTGTGGTCAATGCACTCACAATGGACTACAACAACGCTATGGCAGAAAGACTCAATGGTAAAATTCAAGAACTAAAAACGGTAGGAAGAGGATATAGAACCTTTCAAAACTTTAGAAGTGCAATACTATTTTTTCATGGTGAGACCTAACCTGTATCCACTAAATTGAGGGTATAACCAAAAAGACTAAAGAAATAGGCGTACGAAAAACTCTTGGCGGTGGAGTAGGTCATATTGTCTTTTTAATAAGCCGCAGCTATTTCATCTTATTATTAATTTCTTCAGCGATTGGAGTTACTGCTGGATATTACTTAATTGATGCGCTAATTGCCTCTATATTCAATAATTATAAAGCAATGGATTTAATCACCTTTTTGGCACCTACATTGACAATCATCATTGTTTCCTTGACTATTGCAGCTTTGAGAACACTCAAATCAGCTACTGCTAATCCAGTCAAGTCGCTTAGATATGAATAATCCTAAAAGAAGAAATTGATATTCGTGAAAAGGCAATTTCACTTAGTTGAAATTGCCTTTTCACCTAATTTTTTTATTCTACTGATACAGAAAATAGTTGAATGTTTTGACCTCTTCCTCTAAGTTCAAATTCGCCTTTTAGTTCATAATTGTAAAGTGGAGAAAGCGTTTTTTTCAAATCGTCAGATATTAATAATGAAGCGTTTAGCTCATTACACAGTCCTTGAATTCGAGCTGTCGTATTTAATACATCACCTGTAAATAAGATCTCTTTTTTAATCAAGCCTACCTCACCTGTTGTTATATTTCCATAATGCAATCCGGCCTTAAACTCAGGCATTACACCAAAAGTATCTATATAAAATTCTTGTCTACTATTAAGTTTGGCCAGAATGGAATAATAGCAATTAATACAATGATCATTTTGAATATCTTTTCGAAGTTTCCATGAGACCACAATTTCATCACCGATATATTGATAAATCTCTCCTTTAGCATTAAGTATTGAATCGGTCATATCTCGATAATAGCTATTCAAGAGATGATAATATTTCTCATGACCCAATGATTCTGCAATGCTTGTAGATGATTTCATATCTAAAAACATAAAAACTCGAATTTCCTTCTTAGATCTGGAATAAGTCCCAGTAAAAAAATTACTCAGAACATGAGTGCCGACGTAATCAAAAATGTCTGATAAAAAAATGCTTAAGCACATGAAAAAACTTGCATAGATGACAATACTTATAAAAACGAAGTTAGCGAAGAACGTAAGCGAAGAGCTCAGGACATCAGGATGATGAACAGGCAAGTTGAGTATCAAAGAGGTAGAGATAGCAGAATTAAAGAAAAGAATAATCGTCAAAACGGATACATAAAGGGATGTTTTGAATAGTAGCTTAACAATGAATGCTTTTTGAATAAACAGATTTTTAAAGACAAGCTCCTCTAAAAACCCAAAAATACTACCACCCATTAATGCAACTAAAAGTATACTTATTAATGATGATCTAAAGTCATATATATTACCTGTTGAAGGGTAGAGGATTGATTCTCCCATAATTCCTTTTTCCAGCAATATGTATAGCAGACCTGCCAAATACCATAAGGAGAGATGAATGCTCATTTTCTTAAATAATCGCTTGATTTTAGGAGATAACATATGCTGCCATTAAAAAAGAAAATTTCATGGGCGGAAGATAGCCAATGAACCAATAATTTTCCTCTTTAAACTCATTATGCTAGGAATGACTGATGAAATTGATCAAAGGGAAAGGGCTATTTCTAAACTTTATGGCTTTTTATTAGTCAATAAAGACAACCTAAAAGTAAAACACTATTCATCCTTCAATTATCAGCAAAAATGTCAATATCGTTTGGCTAAAAAGAGATCTTCGGACACAAGATCACGCGCCAATTGCTGCGGCAGAAAAGGATGGATTTCCATATATTTTACTTTTTCTATTTGAACCGAAGCTCATCGAACATCACGATACTTCTATTCGACATTTGCAGTTTCAGTATCATTCAATTTTAGGAATGAACCTCAAGCTTAAGGAAGTTAATCATCAAGTCAACTTACTTTATGTTGATGCAGAAGAGGCTTTCAAGTTTATATTTGATCATTATCAGGTTAAGAACGTTTATTCCTATCAAGAGTCTGGAATTGAAAAGAGTTGGTCTCGAGATAAAAGAGTTAAAATAATGTTCAACAAGAACAACGTCAGTTGGAAAGAATTTCAACGAGATGGAGTTGCACGTGGAATAAAAAATCGGAATGGTTGGGATAGGCAATGGTATGCCACGATGAACCAGCCCGTATTAGTCAACAATTTTAGTCAAGGGAAGTCAATTTATGTTAAACACGCATTCAACCTTCCTATTGATTTGGAAAAAAATCTATTGCAGTATCCTGAATTTTTTCAACCTGCGGGTGAAGTTAATGCATGGAAATACCTTAATTCTTTTACCGTCGGTAGAGGATTTAATTATGCTCGACATATCTCTAAACCAACGGAAAGTAGGCTTTCAGGAGGAAGGGTTTCTCCTTTTCTAGCTTGGGGAAACTTAAGCATCAAACAGGTATTATATTTTGTCGTTGATCATCAAAATTATGATAAGCACAAAAGAGCATTCTCAGGCATGATGACACGACTCAAATGGCATTGTCATTTTATACAAAAATTTGAGGTGGAATGCGAGTATGAGCATACTTGCATCAATCGTGGATATGAATTGTTAACTCATAACAATGACCATGATAAATTAGCCGCATGGAAGCTTGGGCGCACTGGTTATCCCTTGGTAGATGCGTGCATGAGAGCTGTCATAGCCACTGGATGGGTCAATTTCAGAATGCGTGCAATGTTGGTGAGTTTTTTATGCCATCACCTTGATCAAGATTGGAGAAAAGGGGTGTATCATTTGGCAAATCAATTTTTGGATTATGAACCAGGTATTCATTTTCCACAATTTCAGATGCAAGCAGGCACCACTGGCATCAACACCGTGCGTATATATAATCCCATCAAGCAGAGTCAAGAACATGATCCTGAGGGAATTTTCATTAAAAAATGGGTTCCAGAATTACAAAAAGTACCTGTAGAGTATATCCACGAGCCATGGAAAATGACTGGTTTAGACCAAGCCTTCTGTGGAGTGGAAATACGCAAAGATTATCCAGCACCCATTGTAGATCTTAAGACGAGTGGAAAAGAAGCTCGGGATAAAATCTGGGGACATAGAAAAAACGAACAAGTGATACAGGACAGCCAGCGAATATTATCAACACATACAAGACCAAACCGAAAGAAACAATAATGAAACTCTTTAAAGAAGAACTTAAAAAATTAGACAATAAGAAGAGGTTGAATATTATTAACTCAATAACAGGAATTAAACCTGCTAATCTTATTGCCACTAAATCAAACGATGGTCAAGCAAATGCCGCAATTTTCAGTAGTGTGGTGCATTTAGGAAGTAACCCTGCCTTAATTGGTTTTATAATGAGACCAACAGGTGAGGTACCTCGACATACTTATGAAAATATTGTCGAGAATGGATGCTATACGATTAACCATATCCATACTGGCATTCTTGCCCAATCTCACTACACATCAGCGAAAATCGACAAATCAACATCAGAGTTTGTTAGGTGTGGTCTTACAGAAGAGTATCTCGATGACTTTTATGCGCCTTTTGTAAAGGAAAGCACCTTGAAATTTTCGTTAAAGTTTGTTGAAGAGATTCCAATAAAACTAAATAATACCCTATTGATTATTGGAGAGATTGAATCTTTAACGATCCCTGATTTGGCATTAGATGAAAATGGATACATAGATTTGGCATTATTTAATACCGCTGGAATATCAGGCTTGAATAGCTATTATGGACTTCAAAAAGTGGCTACATTTCCGTATGCTCGACCAAACGAAATACCCAATTTTTCTGAAAAATGAAGAAGCAGGATCTTCCGACGAAAATATGTTTAATATGCGAGAGGCCCTTTACTTGGCGCAAGAAATGGAAAACAGTTTGGGAAGAAGTGAAGTATTGTAGCGAGAGATGCCGAAACAACCGGAGCAAGCCTGCAAACTCATAATTCCTTTAACTTTAAAGCCATGATGAGTAAAGATCATGGTCAATATTTTGCCCAAATTTTAAATTGAAACCAAACCTTTTAGCCATGAAGAACACCTTCGACCGGCTTACATTCATATTTCAAAATGTGGTCTTGATCAAACTGAGAAAAACAGGACCGATCAAATAAAAGGGTATGCCGAGGCATAGGGTGCTTTTGATGAAATTAAAAACCTAGGAGCAAGCTCACTAAGTATGAAGTTGAATAATTGCCTCTTATTTGACCCAAGTATAGGAAAATATTAACCATGAGGTGGGGTTCAATAAAACGGTAACTATTAATTCAGTAAAAGCGATGAGTTCTTTAACAAAAAATTCACACTTAAAGGTTTTAATTCGTTACTAAAAGAGAAGCCAGCATTGGTCAACTTTATTGTATTTCTAAGTAACCACTACAGCTTTAAGGTTTTCAGTGATATAAGCAATAAAGCCTATTATATCGAACCAGATTTTTTTAAGAATTTGACAGGATAAATTCCGACCTACGCTAACGTATAAGAATGCACCAAAGAAATTTAACTAAACACTTGGCATTATTTGCGAATTCACAATTTATCATTTGATTGGTAAAACACTTATGTTGTTCATCGGGTTTTAATTTTTATGATATTACAATATTTAATATTTGCAATTTTGACGCTACTATCCCCAAACAAGCCATTAATCATAGATTTTAGTCTCCCAAAAGAAGCAAATAAGTGGGTGGTAGTGAATGATGGTGTGATGGGTGGCTTATCAAAAGGGAAACTAACGCTAACCAAAGAAGGAGTGAAGTTTTACGGAACAGTATCCCTAGACAATAATGGGGGATTCACTTCACTAAGAAGTCCATATAGCAGATTAGACTTATCACAATTTCAAAAGCTCTCTATTAAGTATAAAAGCGAAGGTGTCTTACACGCTTTTCAATTGGAACATCATGACCGTTTTTATTTACCTAATCACAAATTGCCACTTAAAAATAGTGAGGAGTGGACCATTATTGAATACGACCTGAGGGATCTTGACCAATATCAAATGGGACGTAAAACCAACCAGAAAATGAATGATGACGCCTTGTCAAAAAACATAAGACTAGGATTTATTACTTCTGAAAAAAGAGCGGGTTCTTTCACTTTAGAAATTGCAGAGATCCGTTTTTACTGAATCCCAATAATTAGGAGCCCTTGGTTATTTCAATATTGATGCTGCCTTTAAAAAGAATTTAATCATCATTGCTTTATGAAGCAGATACTCCTGATTTTCCTTACAGTCTCTTTCCTTTTCTCTTGCTCTCAGAAGCCAGAAAAAAAAATTGATGCAATCTCTACCTGCCAACTGTTTGATGACTATTATCAATTCAAGCTAAAAATAAATCCCGTAGAAGCGACAAAGGCAGGAGAGAACGATTTCAATCATTACATAGCCAATTATATATCAGACCAGTATATCAATGATTGTGTTCAACAATACAGCAAGTTTTTAACTAAGATTGATGCCATTGATAAAGAATTATTGTCACAGGCGGATTTTATAAGTTTAAAAGCCATGAGGTGGGACTGTGCCATTAAGTTGGAGGGGTTGCAAAATAAGCTCATAACGATTCCGTCACCTATTTTTGATTTACCACATTTCAAGTTAATGCCCCTTACACAACTTTCTTCTTTTCAATTGTATATGGGGCAGATGGCAAGCGGTGCAAGCGTGCAGCCCTTCAAAACAGTCGTAGATTATGATCATTGGTTGAGTCGTGTGGATGATTATTTGGTTTGGTTAGCAACAGCTCAGTCTAACATGACACAAGGTATTAAGGACCAAATAGTGCTTCCTCAAGTATTGATTGAAAGAATGATCATTCAGATTCGCCCGATGGCGGAAGCTCCGCTAAAAGAGCACATCTACTATGGAGCAGTAGAGTTAATACCAAGTTCCATATCAGCAGAAGAAGTAAAGAGAATAACATTGGCGTATTCAAGTATGATAGAGGAAAAGGTTAAGCCGGCACATGCTGACTTATTAAGCTTTTTGGAAAAAGAATATCTACCTGCCGGACGACAAACTGATGGTATTGACGCCTTGCCCAGTGGATTAGAAACTTACCAATACCTTATTAAGTACCATACCACAACCAATATGCTTCCTAAAGAGGTATTCGAGTTGGGTAAGCGTGAAGTAAATAGGATTACTCTTGAAATGGAACAAGTCAAATCAGAAGTTGGATTTCAAGGTACATTAAAAGCTTTTTTTAACTACGTAAGGACAAAACCTGAATTACGGCCGTTCACAAAACCCGAAGAAGTTATTGCACACTTCAATGCGATTAAAGAAAAAATGGAGCCAAGTATTTCAAAACTGTTTAACATAAAACCCAAAGCAAGTTTTGAAGTAAGACGAACCGAGTCTTTCCGTGAAGCATCTGCGAGTGCAGAATATGTTCCAGGCAATAAGAATGGGTCCAGGCCCGGGGTTTTTTATGTCCCTATTCCTAATATCTCTGAATATAACATCTTGTCAGATGAAGCTTTGTTTCTTCACGAGGCTATACCAGGACACCATTATCAGCTTTCTCTCCAACAGGAAAATAACAACCTTCCTGAATTTCTTCATTCAGAAGGGGTTGGCGTATACGTTGAAGGCTGGGCGCTGTATGCCGAGTCGCTAGGAAAAGAACTTGGGTTATACGAAGACCCTTATCAGTATTTTGGGATGCTTAGTATGGAAATGCACAGGGCCGTTCGTTTGGTTGTAGATGCTGGTATTCATACGCAAGGATGGACAAGAGAACAAGCCATTAAATACTCTTTAGATCATGAAGCCGAATCAGAAGCTTCCATAACCTCCGAAATTGAGCGATATATGGCTATTCCAGCACAAGCGATATCATACAAGGTCGGTCAATTGAAAATTAAAGCCTTAAGAGACCTAGCAAAAGATAAAATAGGAGAAAAGTTCGATATCAGAGAGTTTCATGACCAAGTACTTAATTCTGGCAGTTTGCCACTAGTACTTTTGGAAGAGAAAATTAATCAATGGATTAGCACCAAATTAAGTTTGGAATAAGGGTTATGAGCTACGGAAATTAATCATTCAAGGTAAATAGTCAATAACAACCTATAGTTGAACTCTATATATTCCTTGAGGCCTATAGGAATCCTCATCGTCGCGTTAAATAATCCAAGATCATGCCTGAGTTATCCATAGTTGTCATCTACCTTTTATTAACGTCTTGCCGCAGTAAAGAAAAGGTAAACGCTCTTCAAAAAAAAGCTAATATTTAGATGCACTAAGAGGCAATAGTAGCAATGAAGGCTACTCTTCAGAAACGGAATTCAGAAACTCATCATAGCTACAGTTATTAGACTTAAGATCTTGGGATAGCTTAATTCTAAATAAAAGGTCAAACGTTTGACGAGCCACTGGAAATAAAAGACTAATCAGGTATTGATACAAAAAGTATAGTTGTCAGTACTTACGTGTATTTTTAAAAGATAAATTTTCATACATAAATGCCAAAGGATATTTAGACCGAGTGTTAATTGCAAATAATCTTTTTCAAATGCAAGGAGACATAATGGTAGTTAAAGGAGATCAATACAATAAAGAGGCTGAGTGGAAATTGAAAGTGAGTAATGTGATATTTACAAATAATGTATTCACTTCAGAACAATGTTGGACGAACGATTTTAGCATAAAAGACCAAAATCCAATATTTATAAAAATGGTCTTTAAAGAAAAATGAGGATCATTTTTTCTCAGTTGATACCTCAATCCATTGATTTTGTAAAGGATAAAGGAGTTAAAGTAGAAATGATAACAAATGATTCTGTTGGTATCGTTTACGGGATAACGATGAAAGCTGACATCTATGGAATAAGCATTGATAGCACGCCTGATATTGGAGCTATCGAATTGTTTCAATAAGTCGAGCACTATTCACAAAATGAAAGTTTTTGTCAAAATTCAAGTCGTCTAATAGGGGAAGGGGAGATGAAATTAGGCCAAAGGAAGATGAATATAGAAGGTTGTTCCCTTTCCTATTTCACTGGAAGCTTTTATTGTACCATCATTTAATTGAACAAACTCATTGACTAATTGAAGTCCCAGACCAAGTCCTGTTTCACCCAAAGTTCCCTCTGTAGAAAGATTATCATTTAAGTTGAAAAGGCTGTCAAGTTTAGTTTTTTCCATACCAACGCCATTGTCGCTTATGCTTATTATTCCCATGCTAGTATGATGATCTGCGACAGCAGAAATGGTTATTTCACCATTTTCTTTAGTAAACTTGTGTGCGTTATTCAACAAATTTCGAATGATAGTAGAAGCGGAATTTCTATCGACATAAAGATCAAAATCTGTCGCTATGACCATTTTTTGACTTATTTTTTTCGAAACGGCCATCGCTTGAAATAATTCTAAAGAGTCTTTGACCAAATCTTTAACACTTAAATTATCTGGAATATGAGAAAACTGCCCTCTTTGCTGTAATGCCCATTGCAATAGATTGTCAAGAAGTCGCACCAAGCTTTCCGCAGATTGTCCCATCTGATTGAGCATTTCTTGTAATTCTTCTTCACTAATCTCCTCAAAATTTCTTTTAAACAGATTTATATAACCATCAATAATTCCGACTGGTCCTCTCAAATCATGGGAAATTATCGAAAAGAATTTATCCTTAGTACTATTCAACTCAAGCAGCTTGTTCTTTTGGTCTTCGAGCTGCTTATTCAAGGTACTCTTGGCAGTGTAAAAGTAGTAGATGATAATGGACAGGGCAATCATAATGAGCAAGGCCAACGCGCCGGTAATCATTATGATTTGATTGTTTTTCCTTTGTTCAAGCAAAAGATCAACTTCCCCTTGTTTCTGACCTACTTCAAACAACGTTCTAAGATTGGCCAATTTTTGAGTTGTTTCGTTATTTTGAATACTATCCCTGCTCTCATGATAAAGAGTTTGGTATTTCAGGGCGCTTTCAAATTGAGCTGATTTTTGGAACGATAAAAAAAGCAAATAGGAGGCATCTCTTATTTGTTCCTTCATGCCCTCGTGCAGTGCAGTTTCTAGTGCTCTGGTCGCAAATTCAATAACATTTTTTTGATTGTTTTCTTCCCAGTAGATGTTAGCCAATTGATTATAGTAATCAGCCATGCCATAATTATCACCAAGAGGTTCAAGCATCGCAATCGCTTCAAATAAATCCTTCTTAGCACGGTCATTTTTGCCCTTTTTCCAATAAACCAAAGCCCTGTTTCCAAGGAGATATGCTTCACCTATAGCGGGACCAAATTCAATGAAGATTGGATCTGATTCGTTGTAATAAGCCATGGCTGAATCGTATTGACCTAGGACATAATAGTCATATCCCAAATTCAAAAGGCTGATTGCTAGTTTCTCTTTTTCATTCGATCTTCTTAAAATGTCAATAGTCTTGCGACCATACAAAAAAGCATTCTCGGAATCTTCGTTTTGTGTGTAGCAAGTAGAAATTTCCGCATATATATCGGCAAGGTTCAGTTCGAATTCTTCTATACTTTTAGCTGCATTAGCTCCTTTGAAAAGATATCCTAATGCTTTTTCTAAATTTCCTTGAAGTCTATGAGCAACGCCAATTCTTTGATTTGCGCGTATTGTGTACCCTATATCATTGTACTTTATGGCTAGTTCTAAGAGTTGAAGGCCATATTTTAATTCATCATTGGGAGAGGTGGAATAGGCCGATAACCAATAAAAAGTCTCCATTTTTTCAAATGGAGATATTTTATTAGTTTCCAAGCGATGTAATAAACTATCTGCTTTCTGTTGATTTTGGGCATTGATAGTCGTTAAAACAATCAGTATAAAAAAAATAACATTAAGGACCTTGACATATGCTATGAACAGCGATGAATTAATCACGCGAAGGTTTGCCAACAACTTTTAACTTGGGATCTAAGCGTATCGGATCACCATCGTGTCCTCGGGGCGTGTACACAATATCATATTTTAACTCAGCGTTATCTTCGTACTCAACATTTGAAGATACATATAGCGCCCAAAGTCTCCCTGTTCTGCCAATTTGAAAGGCGTCTGTACCATATGCTTCTACTGCGGTTTCGTCAAACTCGATATCATTTAATGTTGAAAGTCCATAACCAGCATACCAAAAAACCCATGACCCAGGATCACTATTGGCAGTTATAGTTTCTTCGTTTAGTTCTCTGTACCCTGTGATATTATCAGCATTGGTAGCATAGAATAATTTTCCTTCATTATAGATTAGCACTGTTACCGCTATTTTAGTTCCTCTCCTTGCATTTGACGAACTCATATATTCATTCGATAATTCAATAGCACTCTCCATATCTAAGTCTACTGTTTGTGCTTCTTCTAGAGTTGATTCCTGGCATGAAAAAACAAAAAAGGTGGCAAAAAAAATTAAGAATGTGTGGATTAGTTTTTGACGTAATATCATGGGCGGTGTATTTTATCATTGGCTTGCGAAACTAAAATTATATCAATTGATGTTAATAATTTAACTATTAATGAGTTTTTAATACTGAAAGGGTATAATAACTGCTAAGAAAGCTTTTTTCTATTCTTAAGGTACAAATTATCAGTATAAAATTTCGGTCAATTGTAATATTGTAAAATATTAGTCTTTAAAAAAACGGTGTAGATATGGGTTTATATGGAGGCAGTTTTAATTAAATCCTTTGTTCACTTCCTATGATCAAATGAACTTTAGTTAGTTTGCATTGAAAAAGAGGCTTATAATATGTTTGACGGACCTGACTATCCTAAATCACTTGATGAAGAATTATTTGAAATATGGCTTGAAAAGGGTCGTGAAAGTAATTTGGGATACAAATACTTGCTCGTTTTGTGGGATACACTAGAGGAAAACTTTCGACCTATGTATATCGAAGAGCGAAGTAAAATCTACCAATATGAGGACTTTGGGGTGGCAGTGTCACAGGAATCGCTGATTGCAGCCTACGATCTCTATTCTGAATCCAGAATATTACCAGGCATTGATCGTTGATTTTTCTTTTTCTGAGATTTAAGGATTCAATATAAATTGATTGATTCAAGGCTTTTTTGTTTTTCGCAAAGAAAGTAAAATGATTTTTTGAATTAATGTCCACCATAGAAGTAGAGCACTTGGAATACATTCCCCTTTTGATACTACGATGTTGTTTTTAGATTTTACTTTTTCAGTAGTCCACTAGACTTTTCCAAGTAGGGAGTTTACATTGTTTTTTGCGATTACTTAAAGAGCATAAGATTTTTTATAGAGATAAGTAAATTGAAAGCTGGGAGGTAATTACATCTAGTAAGTGACAAAAAAAGATTGTCTTTCATTTTGGATTCCTTTATTTCTATTAACAGCGATTCTAATCTGTACAGCATCATAGGTTGTCCAGAAATCAAAAAGTGCGTAAACGAATTTAAGGAATTGGTCATTTGATCAGCAATTGTGTTCGAAAGTTTCGTATTTTCGCATTGTCGGATGAAACAAATACAAACTATATTCATTACACTGGCAGGAGCTATTCTGCTTTTGCATACGGTTTTGCCATATGAGCATCATGATGAGCTCAATCAAAACCAAAATATTGAAGCGCATGCTACCGCAAATAGTTTATTGGACTACATCAAATTAGCGTTTCATGTCGATTTGGGAGAAGATCATTTGGAGGGTTACAAAATCACTCAACATGAGCAATTAAATTTCGACTTAATCCTATTCTTTACTTTAGATTTTTCATTCGAAATTCAGAACACAGCGGCGGCTTCTCAGCATTTCGTAAATTTTGAAGAAAAGCTTCATTCGAGGTATTATTCCAGGCACTTAAGTCTTAGAGGTCCACCACAAACAGCATAATCCTATTCGCTTGGCTAATAGCCCAGTGACCTTTTTTGTTGTTGTCTTCTAAATTTTAAATTTCATGTTGGAATACATTATTAAGTTCAGCTTAAAAAATAAGCTGATCGTACTGTTATTTACTTTTTCAATTATTGCTTTTGGTTTATATGCGGTGATAAATATCCCCATAGGAGCTGTACCAGATATTACTAATAATCAAGTTCAGGTAATCACGACTTCACGCAATCTATCAACACAGGATGTGGAGCAATTCATTACTTATCCTGTAGAGCTTGAAATGGCTAATCTCCCCGGGGTAAAGGAGATTCGCTCAATCTCCAAGTTTGGACTTTCTGTTGTTACCATAGTATTTGAGGATAAGATGGGCACTTATCTTCCTAGGCAATTGATTGCTGAGAAGATCAAGAAAGCGTCTGAAAATATTCCCGATGGCTTTGGAACACCCGAAATGGGACCAATTACCACTGGTTTGGGCGAAATCTATCAATATGTGCTTGATTTGGCACCTGAACATCGGGATAAATATACAATCACAGATTTACGTACGATTCAGGATTGGATTGTCAAAAGACAGCTTTCCGGTATACCTGGCGTTGTAGAGGTCAATACCTGGGGCGGATTTCTCAAACAATACGAGGTAAGCATCAATCCTGAAAAACTTCATTCAATGGGCATTTCTCTCCCTACTGTTTTCACCGCTTTAGAAACGAACAACAGCGTGGCTGGAGGAGGTTACATTGAAAAAGAAAATCAAGCTTATTTTATCCGTGGAGAAGGACTTGCAAAGAGTGTTGAGGATATTGAGAATATTGTCATCGAAAACCGCAATGGTCTTCCCATTTATGTCAAAGATGTAGCGGAAGTTGGGTTTGGTCATGCTACGCGATTTGGCGCTATTACTGGTAATGGAGAAGGTGAAAAGGTGCTAGGGCAAGTGATGATGCTCAAAGATGCCGACTCCAAAGCGGTAATTGAAGCAGTAAAGAAACGTGTTGCTGAAGTTCAGAAAACATTGCCTGTAGGAGTGAGCATCAATCCAGTATTAGAACGTAGTGAATTGATTAGCAAAACGACAACCACCATATCTGAAAACTTGATTTTGGGATGCTTGATCGTGGTTTTTGTAGTGGTGTTGTTACTTGGTGATTTGCGAACAGGACTGGTGGTTGCTTCAGTGATTCCTCTTTGTTTGCTTTTTGCTATTTCACTCATGTATATATTTGGCGTAGATGCTAACCTGATGAGCCTTGGCGCCATAGATTTTGGAATCATCATTGATGGAGCAGTGATCATTGTGGAATATACAGCCTATAAGATCAATACACAAAGAGATGATATAATGTCTCGTGACTTAGCCGGAAGGCGCAGTTTAATAGATGAAATCACTTTTGAAGGCGCTACTAAAATGATGCGTTCTGCTGTTTTCGGACAGCTGATTATCATTATTGTGTTTATTCCAATTCTTTCTTTGGTCAATGTAGAAGGCAAAATGTTTAAGCCTATGGCATTGACCTTTTGCTTTGCGTTAATTGGCGCAATGATTTTTTGCTTTACTTATGTTCCGGTAGTTTCCAGTCTTTTTCTCCGACCTTCGAAAAATGGTCGACCAAATTTTTCTGCAAAATTCATTTCATTTCTACAACGGATGTATCGTCCCGTGTTGGTATGGGCTATCGAATACAAAAAAGTGGTGTTGGGAGCAGCTGTAATATTATTTATAAGTGTTGGTTATTTGTTTTCTACGATGGGAGGAGAGTTTGTGCCGACGCTTGATGAAGGAGATTTTGTCATACAACCGGTTTTGAAAATAGGGACTTCTTTAAGCGAGACCGTGAAAACGACCACCCAAATAGAGATCGTGATTCGTCAATTCCCAGAGGTGAAGCAAGTTGTCACCCGAATAGGTGCCGCAGAAGTTCCCACTGACCCTATGTCTATGGAAGAAACGGATGTTATTATCACATTGAAACCCAAGGAAGAATGGACTTCTGCCCAAACGAAAGATGAACTGGCTGATCTATTCAAGCAAGCCTTGATAGATAAAATCCCTGGAGTCGATTATGAATTTACCCAGCCAATAGAAATGAGATTCAACGAGCTTATTACAGGTGTTCGGTCGGATTTGGCTATTAAAATTTTTGGTGATGATTTGGGTATTCTGGCAAAAAAAGCCAGTGAAATTGAAATACTCATCGAAAGTGTAGCAGGTGCTTCTGATATCACCGTTGAAAAGGTTGATGGCTTACCGCAAATGAGCGTGGTATATGATCGAAGTAAGATAGCCAGATATGGCCTCAACATTTCGGAGGTCAATGAAGTCATCACGATGGGCTTTGCTGGAAAAATAGCCGGAAGTATTTTCGAAGGTGAGCGCAGGTTTGATTTGGTCGTTCGGTATCATGAAGACTATCGCAAAGACATCAGTAATTTACGACAAGCATTTGTCCAAACACCCAATGGAAATAAGGTGCCACTGAGCGAGTTAGCGGAAATTACTTACACCAAAGGGCCAGCCAAAATTTCCAGAGATGACACAAAAAGAAGAATTGTCGTGGGTGTGAATGTGCGGAATAGAGACCTAGAATCAGTTGTGGAGGATGTGAGAACATTGATCAACGCAAATATCCAGTTACCACCTGGTTATGTGGTAACCTACGGAGGACAATTCGAAAATCTTCGAAGTGCCAAAGAAAGACTTACCTATGCAGTTCCTGTGGCGTTGATATTGATTTTTGTGCTGTTATATTTTGCCTTTAAGTCCGTCAAAGAAGCCTTGATGGTATATAGTGCTATTCCTTTGGCTGCCGTAGGCGGTGTATTATTCCTTTGGCTCAGAGATCTTCCTTTTAGCATTTCTGCCGGAGTAGGGTTTATTGCCTTGTTTGGCATAGCCGTATTGAATGGGATCGTGCTGATAGAGTATTTTAAAGAGCTAAAGCAAAAGGGCTACACTAGTTTGAAGGAACTTATAATATTTGGCAGCACACAGCGATTGAGGCCAGTACTTTTAACCGCATTTGCCGCAGCATTGGGTTTCTTACCCATGGCGATATCCTCCTCTGCCGGAGCTGAAGTTCAGCGACCATTAGCCACGGTAGTTATCGGTGGTTTAATGACAGCTACTTTGCTTACATTGGTTGTACTACCTGTTTTATATTATATTCTTGATGATAATAAATCTCAGGTCAAGCTTTCGCCAAAAGTAATAGTACTATTATTTATACTACTGCCAGCTTTGTCTTACGGACAGGAAAAGCCTTTGACATTACCAGAAGCGATTAACATCGCTAAAGCAAATAATACTGGCTTGAAGTCATCTGAGTTAGTTATTAGGCAAAATGAAGCGTTGGTAGGAGCTTCCTATGATCTGGATAAAATGAATGTTTATTACAGCTATGATGAAAATAACATAGCCCCCAATAACAGTCCATTGAAAGTGTGGGGGATTCAACAGAATATTCGATTTCCAACAGTTTACGAAGGCCTAAAAAAACTACAAAAGAGCAAAGTACATATCAGTGAAAATCAATATGCTATGGAAGATTATTTTCTGGAAAAACAGGTTTCCCAAGCTTATTACAACATTCTTAATCTACAACAGCTGGAAAAACAATATCAGTTTTTGGACAGCACTTATGCACGGTTTGCGTATGCAGCAAGTCGAAAATTCGAATTAGGAGAGACAGATTATCTAGAGAAACTGACTGCCGATAGCAAGCAAAATGAGATTCATCTGGAATTGAATAACGTCCAAAAAGATTTGTACGTGGCGAATACTGAACTCTCCCGATGGATGCAATCGAACGTACCATTCATAATAAATGATCCAACAAACCAAAAAGTAACCGTATTCAAACCAGACACCACCGAGCATTTGGGTTTGCGCTATTATAGAACAGTCGTTGCTTCAGCAGATCAGGCCGCAAGGGTTGAAAGGAGCGAATGGCTACCTGATCTGCGGCTGGAGTATTTCAGAGGCACAAACAATACGGCCAATTCGCAAGTTTTTAATGGCTTTCAGTTGGGCTTGGGTATTCCGCTCTTTTATGGAAAACAAAAGGCTCATGTAAAAGCGGCGGATCTAGAAGTAGAACGCATGCGACTAGAAGCCGACAATTACAAAATCGAGTTGGCTGCCAGCCTTCAGCAGCTTCTGACTTCATTGTCGAAGCATGAAGAGGCGCTAAAGGTATATGAACAGTCAGGAAAGCAACTTTCTTCGGCGCTCATTCATACCGCCAATCGATCTTTTCAAAGCGGGGAGATCGACTTTTTCCAATACATACAATCCGTAGATCGAGGCGTGCATATCCATGTCGCTTATCTTAATAGTTTGCGGATGTACAACCAAACCGCTATATCAATCAATTACCTAATGAATTAATTCTTTTGAAATGAAAGGTTTACTATACAATATATATATCGTCCTATTGAGTATCAATCTATTTTTTGCTTGCCAGTCAACAACGGACAACATAAGCAATCAGGAGGTTTTAGCTGCCGTCAACAATGATATTACTGTCTCCAAAAAACAGTTCGAAACAGGGGAGATGAAGCTGGGAAAACTGATGACCAGACAACTGGCTACCACGGTTTCCACTAGAGGCTACATTGATGTGCCTCCTGGAAATAGAGCTGCCATTAGTCCATTCTATGGAGGTTATGTAAAGCAAATTGAGGTGCTTCCCGGACAGGAAATTAAGAAAGGACAATTGCTTTTTACTTTACAAAATCCTAATTATTTGAAAATACAGCAAGACTACTTGGAGGCAAAAGAACAGTTGGTTTATTTGGAAACAGATTACAAGCGACAACAAACATTGGCGGAGGAAAAAATAGCTTCTCAGAAAAACTATAAGAAAGCAGAGGCTGAATATCGTGTGATGCAAGTGAAATATCAAGGGTTGAAAGAGCAACTGGCGCTAATGAATATCGCTATTGCTCCACTCGAACAGGGAAAGTGGACCAGTACAATGGCTATTTATGCACCGATCACCGGCTTTATCACGAAAGTAAATACGATGAAAAGTGCCTTTATCAATGCGTCAGAGGTGGCTTTAGAAATCGTCAATACCGACCATATACATTTAGAGTTACAGGTCTTTGAAAAAGACGCTATACAGATAAAAAAGCATCAGAAGATTAGCTTTTCAGTTCCCGAATCAGGTAGCCTTACCTTTACAGGAGAAGTATACTTGGTGGGCAAGTCTGTAGACACTCAGCAGCGCACCGTAGATATACATGGGCATATTGCTGATAGCGAGACAGAGAGTTTCATTCCTGGAATGTACGTAGATGCTGCCATAGAAGTCAAGAGCGAGGCAGCTATGTGTTTGCCAGAAAGTGCCATTGTGGAGATAGATGGACTGAACTACATTCTTGTGCAGATAAAATCAGCTAGCGAATCACTCCAGTTCATGAAACAACACATTACTATTGGTAAAAAATCCGAGGGTTGGGTTGAGATCAAAAATGCAAAAGATATTAAAGACAAAACCATTTTATTGGTTGGTACTTTTGTGTTGATTGGTGGGTAAAAGATTCCTAATGTAAAGGGAAAAATGGACCAACTTATACTGATCAAAGAATGCTATTATTGCTAACACAAGTCAAGCTGTATGATTTGTGTTAGTAAACTTTTACCGTTAATTTTTTAGAATTTTAATAAGAGCACAAGCTTATCATTTACTCTCCTGTTGTTTCTCTTGAAAATGAGAAAATAGGATAGTAATTGATGCTTAGAATGTCTTGTTTCTTTTTGACCTTGAGAGGAAATTGAAATTTAGTGGCGGATCAAAAAATTCGCAAATAATGGTATATTAAAGAATGCGAAATAAAAGCACCATGATATTCTTTTGAATTATTGGTCTTTAACGATCAACATTGCTAACCAGCGGAACTGAAGTCATTTTTGAAATTGTGTTTAAAGGAGGACAAAATATGCAATATTTAATTTTTGAACCTTTAGATTATCATTTTTCTTAAACCCCATTTAGAGGTAGATTAAATCTCGACTTTCTTTTTTAGGTGCTGATCATGCTGAATTACCAATGCTCAATCTCACTGGTCCGGTGACTGGGCTTATTATACAGCTCATTATTGGTGCTATTTCTGATAAAACGTGGGTTCCCAAATGGGGCAGGACAAAGCCTTTTTTTATGATTGCTGCTGTAATAGCCAGTCTTTGTTTGCCTTTCCTTACGGTTCCGAATTATGGTTTGCTCTAGGGCTTCTCTGGATTTTGGATGTAGCAAACAATACGGTAATGGAGCATTATCGTGCATTTGTGGATGATAAGTTGCCCGAAGAACAGCTTACTTATGTTTTTCAAATGCAAAGCCTTTTTGTTGATGCTGTGATCATTTTGGCTAATGTTTCCATTTTCCTTTTTTAAGATTGATTCAGTGCCTCCGGCGGTAGTGCAAGTTTTTGCGAAGCGGGGGCTGAAACTATTAGTGCTATTCCTACTTGGGGCTATTATTCCCTTTTCCTTGGAGCTGCTGCTTCCCTAGTAACCATTATATGGTCCATTATAAAAATTCCCGAAATTCCATCTTCTTAGGAGGAATTTGCTGTATTAAAAGCAAATAGTAGCCGTTCCTTTTTGCATAAAGCAAAAGAGCCTTTTGTAGAGATTATTGAAGCTATCAGCGATATGTCTCCTTTACTCAAGCAACTATCATTGGTGTATTTATTTCAATGGTATGCGTTGTTTATTTATTGGCAGTTTATAACACCAATGCTCAGTAAGAGCCTTTTTGGGTTGACCAAAGAGGACTTAGCAAAGATGGACGAAATTAAAGAAGCATACGTAAATGGGGTTTTATCAGCGATGCTGATATTACATTTGCAGCAAAGATTCAGGGACTCTCGGAACAAGCTTTGGCGCAAACGGGCCTAATGAATGGTACATATAATCTTATAACAATGATTGAGGCACTAGCTCTTGTGCCAATTGTTGCTCGATTCGGTAATAAGTTGGTCTATGTTTTCAGCCTTTTTATGACCGGTATTGTAATGTTTTTTATACCTATTGTAGATAATGAGTGGTTGCTATTACTTCCAATGATTCTATTTGGTATTGTATGGGCTACCATGATGGAGTGCCTTATTTTATGATTTCGAAAGTCATTCCACAGGAGCGCAGGGGAGTTTACGTGGGCATAGTCAATATGATGATTGTGATGCCGATGTTCATTCAAACGCTATTTTTTGGAACAATCATTAAATACGTGCTAGCTGACAATCTAGTAAATGCCATTCTCTTTGCATGGTTTGCTTTTATTATCGCAGGCTCATTTGCAATAATGCGGAAGACCTCTGAGGGTTAAAAATAGCTTGATGAAATATTACACGGAATCCATGAGATAAAGACATAAGCAAGTACCTTGAAAAGTATCAGAGGCAGTAAAATTTATAGTATCCTCATTAGACTTTTATGACTTTGTTCTTTTTCACCGCTGAGGCATGCTCTAGTCGTCAAGTTCTATGCGCCAAAATGGAAATCTAGTAATTCTTGTAATCACTGGCTTACGCTAAGAACGTTTATTGATAATCCTGATTTGGAGAATAAATCTGTTGAAGTAGCTGTTGACATTGGAAAGGAGATGGGCATGATTTCCGCTGCGTTATTATCAAAGGAAAATACTTCTAGATCAGCGATAAGAGAAGCGTGCCATTGGAATAGGTTATTCAATAGAAAGATTTTTTCAACGGGGACCTATTGATAAGGATTCAATCCGAAAAGATTGGGTGTTTTTCATTCAGAACAAACTCTTGATTTTGTGCTATGCAATAATATCTCCTGCTTAATTAGTAATCGTCACATTAGATTAGTTAATGAAACGAAAAGTCAAGTAGTTATTTGCTTGATTACCTCGGCGGCCATTGTCATACCAAACATGGCCGGCATATATGAAATGGTGCCATAGAAGGACTTTTTAAAATTGGCGCCATCGGTCATTCTTAATGAATGCTTGGGCTGAATTTCTTCGGAGTAAACGCATAACACGCCGCGGGTCACCCCTTTATTTTTTAATAGTTTGCGTACTTGTTGGGCGAATTTGCATTCACGGGTTTTGTTTACGTCGGTAATGCGAATTTTGGAAGGATCCAGTTTTCCGCCTGCGCTCATAGAAGAGATAAACTTATACTTCAACCTGCGTAAAATGAGGATCATGGATAGCTTGGGTGTAATGCTGTCGATACAATCAAGCACATAAGTAAATTGATTTGCAAGTAAAAAGTCATGCATGATTTCCGGCATCATAAATTCATCTATAACCTGTATTTGAAGACGGGCATTGATATCGAGAAATCGATCTCTCAATACCCATGCTTTATTCTTGCCTTCTGTAGAATCAAGTGCCTGTAACTGACGGTTTTTGTTGGTGGCATCCACAGCATCACCATCGATAATGGTGATACGCCCTAGTCCCGCTCTGACAAGGGTTTCTGCAGCATAACTTCCTACACCACCCAGGCCAACAACCAATACATGTGCTTCCTGCAACTTTGCCAAGGCAGTTTCGCCAATAAGCAGTTCGGTTCTATCTAACCAATCATTCATCTTTCAAAAAAATCTCTTGCGTTACTATTCATTTGGGTACAAAGATCGGTAATCGATACCCCGGTTAATGCGGATATTTTTTGATAAATATCCAAGATATTAATGTCTGCCATGCTATCAGTCTCCAAAAATAATTTATCCGAGGGTAGAGATTCAAATAAGGCTTTATATTTCGCCGCAATATTCGGCATTAGGGAAAGGTAAAAGCCCTGATCTATTAATTGCTTGGCGAGTATCGCATGTCGGCCATACCCATGTACACACCATTTTCTAATCGAAGGAAACTCTTTTTTGATTTTAATCAATTGGTCAAATGCCCGAACACAATGAATGATGACCGGCTTATTCATATCCTGCGCGATTTCTAGTAGACTTCTTAGTATGTCCATTTGCTCGTCGATTGGTAGGCCTTTTAGCTTATCTAAACCAACTTCACCCATGGCTAGGCATGAGGGATCAGACAGCAAGATGCTGAAAGCATCTTTTTGTTCAGCAGTTACCACCTTATCCGCCGACCAAGGATGAAGTCCTACGGTGAAATACTTTTTCTCACGCTCTTGTCCCAAATGGAGGGAAATAATTTCCATTACATCTTCTCGATCAATATGACGAGCTCTATGTGTGTGAAAATCTAAGAAGGTTTGATTTTGAAATATTGACTCAGTCATCTAGGCGATTATAAGTGATTTTGGGAAGCACTTTCAATATAAAAAAACAACGTAGCTCCTTAAAAAGCCAATTGGTCTGTGATAAAGGGATACAATTTAAAGATATGAGACATTAATAATAAACGAGCGCATCGATTATTGTTGAGATACCCTTTAAAGGTTGGAATTTTTTTTTGAAACACAGAGAGTGTAAATTAAAGTCTGTCTAAATAATTTTTAACGATTAATTTAGACATAACATGGAACAATTAGAATTAGAGGAATTGCAGCGTAAAGCACTTGAGCAATTCAAAACTGGTAAATCGCTTTT
>Ga0208770_1000612_pt1 | contig 21553 bp, 19 predicted proteins | sample AntAceMetag02UK9_FD_184771 | JGI IMG/M metagenome (GOLD analysis project Ga0208770, IMG submission 184771) | Saline lake microbial communities from Ace Lake, Antarctica - Antarctic Ace Lake Metagenome 02UK9 (SPAdes) (version 2) | ecosystem: Environmental > Aquatic > Non-marine Saline and... | reverse complement strand
ATCAAGTTGTTGTAATTCCTCTAGCAATGCCTTTCGTTCATTTGCGGAAAGTCTCGTAAAGTATGATTTTATTGACCCCTTCTCCATTCCTCTAAGTTACTAATAATAGCTATTCTAAACTAGAGCCTTTTTTTTTAGCAATCGGTGTTGTAGCTGGACAAAATCTTTCCTCACGTTTACTCGAAAAATCCGATGGTATTTGATCCTATCCTCATAAAAAGCAATCAAGCCTTTTATGTCCATTTGGATAATCTTTGACGTTTCCATAACCTTTATACAGAGTTGCCTTTTTTCCTCACTATGAAGACTCTCAATATCGGTATTCCATTGATTTTCGATAGCAAAATGGATATTATGCTCTTTCGCTGCGGCATTACTCTTGTACATCTTACATGGAATCCATGAGACAATTACACAAAAAACCTACTTTAAACGCTCCAGAAATAATAAATGATATGGTCTCCAAGCTAGACTCAATACAGAACAATCCTCCACTATAAAATTATAATGTTGGCAACCTCCCCTTCTGACAGCATAAATTTGGCGCCTTTTGACATTGCGCAACTTACCGACAGCTTGTAATGCTTTTATTTCTTCCACTTCAATGGGTAGGAATTCATTAAAAAAATACACCAATGCTTCAACAGATATAGCTCGGAAATACATTTTTATTGCTAGGTGCACATGATCCTAAAAAATGAAAACCGCGTTTACACTCTTCTACCATTATTATTTGAACCTGAGAGATTTAAAAACCAGAAAAACAACAATAGCCGCACTCCCAGTATTTTCAGTGAATAATCATGTGAATGAACTTGGAAAATGGATTGGTGTCAATAACGATTCACTTCGGCTCGATAATCAAAAACACTGCCGTGCTATCGCCAATATTCAATACTTGATGCCAATCAATGCCATTATTGTAAAAGTCATATCCGGTCGGCACATTGACCTCTCTCACTCCTGTCGCATCCTTGATTCGAAATTTCCCACCTTTTAAAGTGTAACCAAAATGAGCAGCATGCTGATGTTTCTCGTGACCAACGCCCGGAGGAAATGTGCACCTCAATGCCCTGACTTTTTTATTTTCTTCTATGACCACACATACTTCTTTTCCCTTCCAGCCTGCTACAACAGGATCGGGTAGTATGACTTTTTGTGCACAATGGCTTAAACCAATCATCAATATCATCGTCACAGAAACCTTCAAGTAAGGCACTTTCCAAAAATATTGGCTGATTAAAAAAATCTTATTTCTCATATTGAATACCCTTGCATTTGATGCCTGCTTAAAAGCATGCAAATAAAACCAATGTGTCATTTAATGCCCTTGTAAAAGTCAAAATTACTGGCGAATTTTTGGTGCTGGTTATCAAGCATCAATAATCTTTGAGCTAGCTCATGAGGTATGAAAGTGGATAATTGCTTTTTATTCTATGCAAACATCAGGGAGTATCACCCTCAATGTGGAATATAGCTTCCGACTCACAATTCTCGTGAAATTATCTTTCGGGGTGTGCGCCCCCGAGATCGCAGCGGCATCTCTTTTTGCCTTTTTAGGTAAAAAAGATTATCGTATCCACGACTGGAGAAGATCGCTTGATGGCGCCCACATCGCCAAATGCGTTTGCCCTTTGCATTTGTTTATCAAATTTGTGACTAAAGAAATAAAAGGACCCGTTTGAATGTTTTTTTGTAGTTTTTCGATCTCAAATATGAATAATATGAAATATCTCAGCCTGCTTCTTCTCTTTCCCCTTTTGGTCTATGGGCAAGATTTTCAACCAAAACCCAACCAAGGTGATCTCATTACGCACAGTCATTATTCCTTATCATATATAGAGCAGCATGAACAGGCGGAATGGGTGTATTATATTTTGACATCAGCAATGGCCAGTGGCCCTATCGAGCGTACCGACAATTTCCGGTCAGATCCTGCAGTGTCTACTTATTCTGCATCCAAGAAAGACTACCTCCGTACTGGATACGATCGTGGACATTTGGCGCCTGCTGGTGATATGACCATCAACACGACAGCCATGAGTGAATCTTTTTTCATGTCTAATATGTCTCCTCAATTACCTGGCTTAAACCGCGGAGCATGGAAAAGCCTAGAAGCCTTGATGCGCGGCTGGACTTTGGACAATGAGAAGCTTTATGTTGTAACGGGCCCAATATTCGAAAGTAATCTTGGCTCCATTGGTGAAAATAAAGTGACAATCCCCGGTTATTATTACAAAATAGCTTTCTCGAAAGATGCAGAAAAAATGATCGGTTTTATTTTGCCTAACCAAAAAGTGAGTGGCTCACTCGCATCCTTCGCCGTTTCTATTGACGAAATCGAAGCAAGAACAGGCATTGACTTTTACTACCAATTGGATGATACAATTGAAGACCGTTTGGAAAGTGCTACGAATCCTGATCTATGGAATTTCTCCATCAAGAAAGTTCAAAAACGAAGTATCAATGGCGCTGCGCCAACTTCATCGCAATGTTTAGGACTAGCGACAAGCACAGGTAACCGGTGCAAAAACAGCACGAAATCAAAAAATGGCTATTGCAGTAGACATCAAGCGCAGGTTATCGGAAAATAAAAGATTATTTCATTAAGATATTTTGTTTTATTCATTCTCAACAATGTCAGTTTGAAGCATTTTTTGCGCTCTTCCTACTAGTTGTTGCTTTGCTGGCACATTCCGCTTTTATTGATCAGACAGACATGAACAGTCCTTGCCTTCCAATCAGGCAGAATAATCAAGGGACGGGTAATTTCCACTCTTCAAGATACCAAGTTAATCTCTCCTTGGGCTATTAAGTTTGCCTTGCTATCAACACAAATTTATTGCCTTGGTATGTATTCTCACGGATAGAACATCAATGCGCTCTACTCAGTAAATGGTTCATGCAATTATGAAAATATTCCCGAGCTTTCTTTTAAAAGGAATAAGCTCAGTAAACCTTTTATTATGTGTATTGGAAACTAATGCTATGAGACTATTCATGTAAACAAGAGGGCGCAGTATTTTTAATGTTTCGGTTGACACTGACGAATTGCGCTGGATGATCTTACCTCTTCGACCGAATGAGACAAATCCAACGATAAGGTTTTCCCTTTCCAATTATCAACTAAAAGAAAACAGCAATTAAAAGAGATTTAAAAATTTCGCAACTCACGAGGTGCAATGGATTTTATTAAATAAACGATTGTATTTTCAAAATGTGGCAATATCTACCTGTTGAATAAATTCATTTTTTCTTTAAACAAAAAAATAAGCCAAGGAGTTACATTAGTGATCGAACTATAAAATGATAAAATTATGCAAACTTTAAACATTCTTGCAGCCTCCTTGGCCCCTACAGATTACGTAGGATTTACCTTTTTTGTTGGGGCAATGGCGATGGCCGCAGCTACGGTCTTCTTCTTTTTTGAAAGAAGCTCAGTAGATGGCAAGTGGAAAACCTCCCTTTTGGTGTCAGGTCTCATCACTTTTATTGCAGCAGTGCACTATTATTACATGCGTGACTTTTGGATCGAAAACCAATACTCACCAACTGCACTGCGATACATTGATTGGACCTTAACTGTGCCTTTGATGTGTGTTGAATTCTACTTGATCCTGAAAGCTTTTGGCGCGAAGATAGGCTTAATGTGGAAATTAATTGCCTATTCTGTATTTATGCTTGTCACAGGATATTTAGGAGAGACAGTTTTTAGAGATAACAGTGCTGTCTGGGGAGCAATTTCTGCTTTAGGTTATGCTGGAATCGTCTATGAAATATGGCTTGGAAGTGCGAAGAAATTGGCGCAAAGTTCGAATGATCCGATTTTACAAAAAGCATTCAGCACATTAGGCTGGTTTGTGCTTGTAGGCTGGGCAATTTATCCTCTTGGATACATGGCTATCGAAACAGACGGACTTTTGAGAAATGTATTACCATTGGAGTCTATGGATATCATCTATAACATTGGTGATGCAGTAAACAAAATTGGATTTGGACTTGTAATTTACAGTCTTGCAATTCAGTCAAAAGCAGCTAAAACGACAGCTTAAAACATTTAACATATAGGAGTCAGCCACGGCTGGCTCTTATTTTTATCAATGTCATACGATATCATCATTGCGGGTGCTGGACTTGGAGGTTTAAGTTTTGCTCATTTTTTAATAGAAAATGATCTTAGAGATCAAAACGTATTAATACTTGATGCTTCTTCAAAAGAAACCAATGATAGAACTTGGAGTTTCTGGTCAAAAACTCAACCTTCATACAAGTGTGCCCACCATCAAGTTTGGAATCAACTCGGCTTTGCTACAGACGAATTTGTAAAATTTGAATCCATTGACCCTTACAAATATTATACGATACGCGGAATAGACCTCTATAATGAAGTGCTTTCAAAAATTCGCAGATCATCCTTCATCACATTCAAGGAAGAGAAAGTAATTTCGATCATGGATCTGGAGTCTCATGTTGAAGTGAAAACCGAAAATGCTGTATATACAGCAAAACATGTAGTTGAGAGTATCTCTCGCCCAAATATTGATGAGTCAACCTATAATGTTAGCTGGCAAAAATTCTTAGGTTGGACGATCAAAACAGAAGGGAATTATTTTGAGATCGATAAGCCTATTCTTATGGATTTCAGAGTACCACAGACGGATTCATCGAATTTTGTTTACTTGTTACCTTATAAGACAAACGAAGCACTTGTCGAATACACGCAATTTGCTCGGTCAAGATCGATCGATCATGCTTCTTGTGAAAAAGAATTAGAAGATTATATAAGAAAAGTCCTACAAATCCCAGAGTTCGAGATTATCGAGGAAGAAACTGGCGCCATTCCAATGACAAATTTTCCTTTCGACCCTAACCCGACCGACCGAATTTCCAGAATTGGTACAATTGGAGGAGATACGAAACCTACTACCGGTTATACCTTTCAAAATGTACAAAAAAGGTGTTCCCTGATTTATTCAAATCTCACGGGACTCAATCTAAAGAGTAAGGACAATCCCCGATTCGAGTTTTATGATAATCTGCTCTTAGGCATCATGGAAAACCATCCAGAAAAGGTGAAGCCGATCATGTCTAAGCTTTTTGAATCTCAAACATTCCCACAAATTTTAAAGTTTCTAGATGAAGAAAGTAATCTCCTCGAAGAACTGAATATTTTTTCTCAGTTGCCGTGGGCCCCCTTTTTAGGTCAATTATTCGTCCGAAAGTCTCATGTCTTTCATCGGTAAGCTGACCGTATTGCTGCTAGCAAGCCTAAATGCTTATTTCATCGATATTGAAATGGTGAATTTCTCCGTTGCGGTAATGCTTATTCTAATTTTTGGAATCCCTCATGGCGCTACTGATCATGTACTATTTAATATACTTCAATCAGGCCGGCTAGAGCAAAATCCAAAACAAAAATTTATTTTTTTCTACCTACTCACGATGGCTCTTTTTTCATTGGCCTGGTACTTTTTTCCCGTCTTATCATTGTTACTTTTCCTCCTTATCTCTGCTTATCATTTTGGAGAAACTCAACTGAGCTATTGGAAAGAAAAAAAAGTACTCAAACCCATTGCATATCTAAGCTGGGGAATAGCAATTTTATCAATCATTCTTTTCTCAGACATTCCAAGACTTCAACAATATCTCGTCCCAAGCCTATTGAGTGAAGATATTTTATTAAGCGTCTTATCAATAAAATACTATCTCTTCGTTGGTTCTCTTGGAATCTTTTTGGCTTTAATCGCGATCTACGATCGTCACAAAATCTTAGAAGAACTCTTCGATCTTGGTGTGATTACCCTACTATCGATTGTTTGTCCACTTCTACTGAGTTTTGCCTTATTTTTTGCCTTCTGGCATTCGAAAGATGCTATTATACTACAAATCAATAGTTTAAAGTTGAGTAGTAATAATTTTTCAATCAGACAATGGATAAAACTTGCTCTTCCATTCTCCATACTCAGTATTGTGGGGATCGTTATGATTATTGGTATCACCCAATTTTTTGAATTTGAGATCCCTTTGGTGACGCTACTTTTTATTCTAATCGCTATTATTACGTTACCGCACGCGCTAATTATGTCACGTTACTTATCCAAGACCTGATCGTTAATTGACGATATATAGATATACTTGACTCTCCCCTCATACATCAGTATTTTAAAAGTTACTTTTATCCAGCTATCACTTTTTAGAAATAAATTGACTGAGTTTTACGCTCTCTTGAGAATGAAAGATGAACCTTTCAACGTTTTTCAAACATTTGACTAGCGCACAAAAAACCGTTTAAAAATCATCGTTGCAATAGCTTGAGCCAGTGACGGCTTTCTAGACTATAAGCTTTAAAATAATTATTAAAACGCCTCGCGCATACCAATATAGATTCCGTATTGTCCTTCATTGGTTATGCCAATATCACAACGAATGTTAAGTTTTTTCGAAGGGATCACTGCGAACCTCCCTCCAAGTCCGACAATATATTTTAATTCAGAAGCTTCAAAATCAGTAATGCTGCTCGCCACATCGCCAACTCCTGCAAAAGCTACACCTCCAAAACGCCAAAACAGATGCCTACGGTATTCGGCTTGTGCATACACCAACTGTCTGTCGCGGTATAAACTTGCATTTTCTATCCCTCTCAAGCGTTCATCACCACCCAGCTGTGGCAATTTGTAAAAAGGAATATCCGCCCCTACGGTAAAATTTGCCCTCAGCTGAAAAGCGAAGATATGTTTGGCATTTTTAAAGTTGATGTACTTGCGGGCATCAATGATATAGCTTGAATACTTAAAATCTCCGATAGGATTGAACAAGGTCTGGGTCGAAATGAAATAGCCTTTTGTAGGATAGATAACATTATCCCTAGAGTCATATTTAAAGGCTGACCCGAGCCGTACAAGCCCTCCTCCTTCCATACCAATAGGTGCCTCCGTTTGCAGCAAGCCATTTTCAACTAAATCTTTAATTTTTGTATGTTGAAAGTCGAAAGCCGCACCGAAGAAATAAATATCCTTCCAAGGTTGAAAAACCTGCCCTTCTAATTGCCAATAGATGTTAGTGTAGGTCTCCGAAATATCAGGGTCATTACCATTTCCAATACCAAAATAGACATCCGGAAAATTGAAAAATCGAGGTGTTACATTCATATTGAAGCCTGACTTAAAATAATAGTCAAGATTCGCTGCGGTGAGTATTTGGTTTCGAAAAGTATATAGAAAATAAGGCGTCACACTCGACTCGCGTTGAAACTTATTTTGCGATTGATCTCCTCCAGCCAGGACTACAACTGCTAAGCCTCCAAATTGCACACTCGTTTCTGGCTGATAGCCCAGCGCTGGATAAATCGCAAAACGTTTTTCCTTCTTTGTGGAATCTGCTTTTTGACCTAGCAGCATGATAGGTAATAATACTATTAGCCCAATGAAAAGTTTAAGCATTTGTTATATACAATTAAATATTTTTAAGTGGCAAAATACAAAGATAAGCTACAGAATAAGCCCATACTTTCAAATCACGCTAAACTGAGTTGGCTAAAATCTGCAACACTTCCATTATTCTCAAAATCTATGTAAAGTGACTTTAACACCATTTTAGTGATACTTTTTTTAAAATAGTAGACATCACAAAAAACTACACTTCATTCTAACAATTAATGGATTATCTTGCTGATGTTATTATAGACAAAATTTTATTCCATAAACGATTGAATATGAAGAGAATTATTACATTATTATTTTTGAATCTAGTTTTTTGCTTTGCGGGTTTTGCCCAAGAAAGGCAAATAATAGGAACAATTACGGATGGTTCGAACGGCGAACCAGTAATAGGTGCAAATATCATCGTTAAAGGCACCACTACGGGAGCATCCTCCGATGTTAACGGTAATTACAAATTATCAGTAAGTGAAGGAACAGTACTTGTTGTGACTTTCATTGGTTTTGATAATTATGAGTTCACAGTAGACGCACGTTCTGTAGTTGATGTTGAGTTAGCACCAAGCTCTACAGAATTGGTTGAGTTGGTTTTTGTTGGAACTAGAGCTGCTCCTCGTAGCAGTATAGATACGCCAGTTCCTGTTGACATGATCAGCGCTAAAGAATTGACTTCAACTGGATAAACTAGTTTTGATAAAGCATTGCAGTACAGAATTCCTTCTTTTAATACTGTACAAACCCCAGTAAATGATGCAACATCTTTATTAGATCCTTATGAAATCAGAAACATGGGTCCTAGTAGAACTTTGATCCTTATTAATGGTAAAAGGAAAAACAGTAGTGCATTACTTTACACGCAAACATCTCCGGGAAGAGGAGAAACAGGTGCAGACATTTCAGCAATTCCAGTTGATATGATCAAGCGTGTGGAAATCTTAAGAGATGGAGCTTCTGCTCAATACGGTTCTGATGCGATTGCGGGTGTTATGAACGTTATTCTTAAGGACCATACAGACGGAGCTACAGCTACATTAAGAACTGGTATCACTTCTGAAGGTGACGGTGAAATGATTGGCCTTAGCCTTAACAATGGTACTGCACTAGGTAAAAACAAAGGGTTTATAAACTACACCGGTGATTTTTCAAAGGTAAACATAGCAAACAGACCAGGTACAGTTGATGCGGCAGGTGAAGCAGGTGATTTCGGTGCTGACATTGCTGATGTAAATGCATTTTTGGCTAGAAATCCTGATGCAGGTAATATCAATGGCTCACCAGAGACAACAGCGGCTAAATTTGCAGTGAATGCTGGTTATGATCTTAATGAGAATAGTGAAGTGTACGCTAATGCTGCCTATATCTATAAGAAAGTAAACAGCTTCGCTAATTACAGAACGCCTTACTGGAGAACAGAGTCTGACTTTCCTTACTTAGCAGATTTCTTTCCTAATGGACCTAATGGTCAATATGATGGATACGTGCCTACGTTTGAAGGGGAGCTTAATGATTACAACGCTACTATCGGATTTAAAACATCTAACAATGGCTGGAACACTGATTTGAGTTTAACCACTGGAGGAAACAGACAGACTTATACTGTAAGCAACTCACACAATAGAAACTCTGTACTTTCTCCTACAACATATCTAGGAGATTTAAATAACGATGGTATCGTCGATCCTAATGAACTTGTAGAAGGTGCAGACATATATCGTGAGAATAGTCAAATTACTTTTGATCCAGGAGGGACTCAATTTAATCATACTGTTGGTAACATAGATATCTCTAAAGTTTTATCAAACAAAGTAAGCATAGCCTTCGGTTCGGAGTTTAGAACAGAGACTTTTGAAGTTATAGAAGGTGAGCTAGCGTCTTATGATGGTGGTGGAGCTGATTCATTCGCAGGAAATGCTCCTGAAAATTCTGGAAAATTCAACCGTTACAACTTTGGTGGATACTTTGATGTCCTTTTCGATATCACTGAATCATTCTTAATCAATGGTACTATAAGAACAGAAAACTATAGTGACTTTGGAAATGCAGTAGTTTGGAAGTTAAGTTCAAGATATAAATTGGCTGATGACAAACTCGTATTTAGAGGATCTATTTCAACAGGATTCAGAGCGCCTACACTTCATCAGATCTACACGCAAAAAGCACAGTATAGCTTCGTACCTGGACAAGGTATTCAAGTTGGAGGTTTGGTAAATAACGTGTCTGCTCAAGCAAATTTGATTGGTATTCCTGAACTAGATGCGGAAAAATCAACCAACGTCACACTTGGTATAGGTGCTAAGTTTTCTCCTAAGTTTAATATCACAGTAGATTATTACAACATTGCTGTTAGGGATAGAATTGTATTGAGTACTGAAATTGGACCATCAGCAAGTGGTACTACTGCACTCGATGATATTCTTGTAGACAACAATCTTAGTGATCTAAGCTTTTTCGTGAATGCATTGGATACCAAAACTTCAGGAATAGATGTTGTAGCTAGCTACAAAAATATTTCACTTGGATCTGGAATGTTAGGATTCAACCTTGCAGGTAATTACACGATCATCAACGAAAGAGATGGAGACGTTAAAAATCCAGCTTTGATCGCTGGAGCTGGTCAATCAGTAGTGAACGCAACGCAAGAAGCATTGTTTTTCACTTCACGTCCAAAAACTAAGTGGATTTTAGGAGCGAATTATGATATCAATAAGTTCAATTTCGCTTTGAATAATACATTATTTGGAAGAACTACTTTCCGTCAGCAAGGAATGGATACCAACTTAAAAACGGAGTTTGATCCAAAAGCAGTTACTGACTTGTCTATTAACTATAGCGCAACGGAACAATTGTCTATTGCAGTGAATATTAATAACATATTCAACATTTTACCTGAATGGAACTTTGTAGCATTAAATGCTGCAGGTGAGGCATTATTAACAGATGCCGCAGCTATGAAGAATCAGTCTAATTTGATCACTTTCAATCAGCGTTATTCTCAAATGACGTATGATGGTTATCATTTCAGCCAACTGGGTACTATGTTTAATTTAGCTATCAGCTATCAGTTCTAAGAGAACGAGCATTACAAATACAAAAAACCTTGGAGCTTCTAGTTCCAAGGTTTTTTTATGTCCTTGCCGGTAACTGAATTGCCCATCACTCATTAGTCACCACACATTTTTCAATAAAACTGTCAATAGATCTGATATCGTTAAGCACCTAATTATCTCACTGAAAAGCAAAACCGTACTTCGGCCTTCTCACAATCGGTCATTGAGAAAACCTTGCCTCTCTCAGCAATCAAAAAACCGTCAACAAAAAGTATTATTTCAATTGACAGTTTCATTTCTTATTTACTTACTTTTTAATGAACATTATTTAGCTTAGCTCAAGCTATCTGATGTTAGGTTGTGTTCGTTCTAAAGATGATCAGATGGCAATAAATTAAAAGGGAATCGTCACAAAAGGTATCAGGAGCGTATTCGGTTAGATGACTAGTAAAAGTGATGGACAGCCAAAGGCAGTTGATTAATAAGACTCTACAATTCTTAAATTATACCAATTCTTAAAAATATCTACCTAATCTTTTCCCCCAAAGTATCTAAGAATTGAACTTTCAAAAGAAATTAGCTCTTGCGTTGATAGGCTAGGCAGACTTGAAAATTGATAATTTAATGGATCTCGTTGCACTCCCCTGTACCAAACTCTTAAGCATAAGTGCGGACCTGAACTGAGGCCTGTGCTACCTACCCTCCCGATAACCTGATGCGCATCTACTGTTACACCGATGCTTATGGCCGAATCTATTTCAGACAAATGTAGATATTGGGTCATTAAATCTTTTGAATGCTGTATTTTGATATAATTACCATTGCCATAATGATACTTCGCGGCTATGATTTTACCGCCTTTTAGTGCCATTACTGGCGTGCCTTCATCTGCCATAAAGTCCATTCCTTTATGTGCTCGATACGTTCTGCGAACTGGATGAAGTCTTCTTTGGCTAAAAAGTGAAGTGATGATAGCTCCATTTACAGGTCCATGACTAAGGTTTGTCCCCGCTCTATCGTAATAGCCTACGATAGCATCATTTTGATAATAATACCCATAAGAATCTCTGGAATTATGAGTAAGCTTCACCGCTAGTATGTTGCCAGATCCGACTACTTTTTTGTTTACAGATTTCTCTTGATAGTAGATATCAAATCGATCGCCAACCAGCAAGTTCTTAAAATCAATTTGCCATGCAAAAATAGTCACCACCTTATCGGCCAAGTCTTCTGGAGCACCTGCTTTTTTTAAAGAGCCGATCAATGAACCATATATTCCTCCAGAAATATGTTTTTCTACTAATTCGACTGGTGGTTCTATAACTCGGGATGTTCCTCTTTTAAAATCAAGTCTTAATAAACGGTAATCATCGATGGGATAATCAAGCTTCACAGCCTTACCATCTAGCGCTAAATACATTTTATAGGGGTCTCCCTTTTGAAAATTTTGTAAGTCGACCTTTAGAGAAATTTGTTTGTTGATAAGGTTAATCTTTTGGCGATCAACATTGAAAGATGGCATGATACTGTAAAAACTATCTCCATGTTGTATCCGCTTTTCAATCACCTTTAAGTTCTCCTGATTGACCTTGAATGGGCTCTCAGGAATAGAAATTTCAAACAGGTCGCTCTGTACTGGATGATCGTAGCTTACCTTCTCCAGCATGTACTCTGTCTCCCCTTTTTCCAAAGCAAAAAAGACATAAAAGCCTATTAGCCCAGATAGGACAAAGGAAATAATAAAAACAATGATTTTTTGCTGCATTAATTCAAACAACATTTTTCAGCTAAACCTCTAGCTGAAATAATAAAAATAGCATCCAATATAAACTTGATTTGGGTTAAAACTTTGAAACGCAAAACTAACACCATTATAAACCTGGAAGCAATAGTTATTATATAATTGGTATCCCCATGGGCATTTCATTGAATGAACGCATGGATATTGACCCAAATTCACCGTTGCATCACTCATATAACACTGTAAAAGGAAAAAGTATTTTTTTTGAACGCTCGGTTAAGGTGTTCTCATGTGCAGACTTGTAATCCTTAGGTAAATTACTGTTTTAGTCTAGACAAGATTCCGTCGCTTTGCAAAAATATTGAGCTCATCAAAACATCATAACAAGCCAGTCACTGGATAATAAGCAGATGTACAGGAAGCTCAATGGTAGTATCAAATGAAAAAGGAACAGCCAAAGCCATCAAACATACAACATTAGTCCTGCTCTGGATGGCTAGTTTTATGGCCGCTCGTGTAGCCATTTATGACACCCCACCTTCAAGTATGGCAATGGGCTATTCCTTACAGCCCAACAACAAATCAAGAACCTCAGAGCAAGCGAGGGGCATAAAGTCGGATATTTATTTTTATTCGATGCAAGCATCATTAAAAAAACCCACAAAGTCGGATTAAAAGGAACAACGCGATCTCCATATTGATGGAGTTATGCCCAAACTCTTGCCCTCGTTAAGACCCAATTAGGAAAAAAGTAATAACAAGTTAGACTTCAAAAAATACTTAGTATTTTGAAAGCACGCTTTAGTTGGACTACCAATACTCCAAGAAAGAAGTTAAGTAACACTGGGTTCGTTAGATTATCCTCGGATAAACTCAGATCATTAAACTACTGATTTTTTTTATCTACAGTGATGCTAACTGCACTAGAAACATCAATATCCACGTTTGCATCCAACAAGCAAAGCATATCATTTATTCTACTTTCTTAGCTTTCAGGGCCCAAATTCTTTTTATCCAGTGAAAAATATCCTCTCCATTTCGCTCAATTAAACTAAAATGTTTCGCAGATGTAATTGGAATTTATCAGTCATCAATAACATTTCTACATCTATTGACGCAAAGCTTCCCTCCTCACGCTTAGACGAATGATCAATGATGCGTCTCTGTCTCAAGTTTAAAGAGAATTTTTCATTAGTTATTCTTTATATTTTTAATATAAGTCATTACTTTTGATTATGAATTACACGCTTCACCAACTTCAAATATTCGTAAAAATTGCTGAATTAAAGAGTGTTACACGTGCATCCGAAGCACTGCACCTCACTCAGCCGGCTGTTTCCATTCAGTTAAAAAAGCTTCAAGAACAATTCGACATTGCGCTGACTGAAGTTGTAGGTCGTAATATCTATATCACCGATTTTGGCCATGAAATAGTAGCTGCTGCTAATAGAATTTTGGCAGAGGCCGATTTAATCAAACATAAAACCATGGCTTACAAGGGCCACTTGGTAGGTCAGCTGAAAATCGCTATTGTTAGTACTGGTAAGTATGTCATGCCTTATTTTCTTGCTCCATTCATGAAGGAGCATAATGCCTTAGATTTGACCATGGATGTTACTAATAAAACAAGTGTCATGTCGGCTCTATCCAAAAATGAAGTGGATTTTGCATTGATCTCAGTTATACCAGAGGGACTCCCCCTGAACGAATTAGAACTACTAGAAAACAGCCTCTTCCTTGTAGGCAAAAATCCACCTAGCCAAGAGAAAAAGCTCTCAACCAAGCAGCTCAATAACTTAACCTTCATATTTCGAGAGAAAGGCTCAGCGACAAGGGACATCATGGAAAAATACATGAAATCCAAAAACATAAAACCTAAAAAAATTATCGAACTCACCTCTAATGAGGCCGTAAAGCAAGCGGTGATCGCTGGATTAGGGCATTCAATAATGCCGATCATCGGAATCAAAAATGCGATTAAAAATGGGGATTTATATCTTATTTCTGCTCCGGACTTGCCGGTATCTACGTTATGGCGCCTAGTCTGGCTAAAAAGCAAGAAATTCTCTCCCGCTTCTCAGGCATATCTCAAGTTCCTCACAGAGCATAAAGACGAAATAATCAGAGAACAGTTTAGTTAGGATATGCGGGAACACTAAAAATATTTATCCCCAAATACGCAGATAAGCTAATCTTACCCTACTCCATTATACGTTAAAAATCATCTTGCAAGCCAGATAGAGTAAGCAAGAAAAATGCAAGCTTTTGAATCGATCTATCATAAACGAGTTTTAGACAATCTATCCTTATCGTGCCTTGCCATATTGGCTCATTTACAAACAACTTCCGTCACAAATTTCAAAAATAGCAATTTTAAAAATCCAGAAAAGAGAAAATATTTATCAGAGGACAAGAAATTGAGTGTCTGACGTTTTAGCCTAAACGACTCTAGTGAGCTGGTTAGTGTAGTTATGATGTAGTGGGTGACGTAATCAAGTATGGTTGATATATGCCAATAGATTCACAAGAAATTGACATATTTGTTTTTCACACTTTTTAAAAAATAGTGCTCGTTTACCCAAATAATCTTATGAAAAACCCTTATCCAAAAGTCTCACTTGGCCTCATTCTTCTTTTGTCGGTAGTGGCGGGTCAGGCACAAATAACTACAAATTATGAATTGGTCTGGGCAGATGAATTTGATACAGACGGAGCAATTAATGGAGATAGATGGTTTCATCAAACACAATTGCCCGAAGGTGGAAGCTGGTATAATGCTGAAGTGCAACATTATACCAATCGTCTAGAAAACTCATTTGTTGCTAACGGAAACCTTAGCATAGTTGCAAAGAAAGAAACATTCACAGATCAGAACTTCACAAAGCAATATACTTCTGCACGCTTAAATTCTAAGTTTGCTTTTACCTACGGAAGAGTAGATGCAAGGGCAAAACTGCCAAGTGGTGCAGGTACATGGCCGGCAATTTGGATGCTTGGTAAAAACATCAACGAACCCGGTGGTTATTGGTCAGAGGAATTCGGCAATGTTAATTGGCCTGCAACAGGTGAGATCGACATCATGGAACATTGGGGAAATAATCCGAATATTATACATGGTTCCTTACACACCACCTCAAGCTCTGGAGCCACGGTCAATACTGGAAAGGTAACCGCAACAGACGTTAGTAATACTTTTCATATATATTCTATGATTTGGGATAAGGATAAAATAGAATTCCGGATAGATGATCAAACGTATTACACCTATCAACCAACTGTAAAAGATCCCGCTACTTGGCCATTTGACGAACCTCAGTATATGTTATTGAACATCGCCATGGGAGGCATTGGTGGAACTATTGATCCTGCTTTTACGTCAAGTGCCATGGAAATTGATTATATCAGAATTTATCAAGATGATCAAGGAGGAGAACCGAAAGATACCGACCCAGTTGTCGGTGCGCCTGCTACATCCGCTGATGCTACAAATGTCATCTCCCTCTTCAGTGATGATTACGATGATGTGAGCAACATAGACTTTAATCCTCCTTGGGGACAAAGTACATTGGTTACACAAGAGGTAATTGAAGGAAATAACACGCTTAAATACGCTGGCCTGAACTATCAAGGTATTGAATTGAGTAGTTCGATTGATGTTTCGACCATGACTCATCTTCATGTCGACTTTTGGACATTTAATTCGACTGAATTAGACGTCTCGTTAATTAGCCCGGGTCCAATCGAAAACGCATCTTCTTTGACAATCGAACAGTCAGCATGGGTGAGTGTGGATGTTCCCCTTACCGAATTCACTATTCCTTCACTCAATGATATTTTTCAATTGAAATTTGAGGGTAATGGCACCATTTATCTTGATAATATCTATTTCGTAGATAGGGATGCTGAGGTAGAATCTGCTTTGTCTTACCATAAGCATGATCTAAAAATATTTGCGCATGATCAATGGCTCAATATTAAAGGGCATGATTCAATTCTAAATACGACGTTGATTATTCATGATCTTTTAGGACGAAAAGTTCAAGAACTTGAGATCCGCGAAAAAGAGACGACACTAAAACTGCATACAAAAGGAGTGCTGATTTTGAGATTTTTGAAAGCTGGTGAACAGCTGATAACAATGAAGATTATTAACAATTAAAATTACTTCATACTTCTACTTTTAAACCAAGCTCGATTCGGGCTTGGCTTTTTTATTTAAAGACCTTCGTCAATGAAAAGCTTTGGCACAATGAAAGATTGTTTGTCGACCAAATGATTAGAGATGGGCAGATATCATAAAGTGCTTTTATATAAAAAATGTGAAGCAATCTAAACTTACAAAACAGCGAGACAACTAACACATCCTATGTCGAGCTTGACGCATGTGTTTCTAGAACGGCTACCACAATTAGTCAAACAGTAACTGCAAAAAAATTAACCTTGATTCGCAAATAAGTATGAAAACCTACTTTTAGCCTGTCATTATCCATGCTATTTATCTGAATCTCGGTTTAGTAGTATCATACAACTCCTGATCAGATGGTTCCTTTTTATGCTCCATTAATCGGAAATTTACTCTTTTACACAGTCGATATTGGCTTTAGATTTAAAATAAAACCAGATATGACGGTAGTCTGAAATCTCGACTAATGTCTTAAACTTTTGGAAAGGTTTTCTTCTCGAAAGGTAATTGATGATCAAGGTTTAAAATTCTCATTATCTACAACATCTATAAATGCTTCCATTAAACCAAAACTACGATGAGCACGCATTTCCAAGAATTCGACATAGCTCTCAATGTCCGCATCAGTTTTTCTGATAACCTCTAACAAAGGTTCTTCTTCAAAGTAAATACCTCAGAATTCGGATAACTTTCTATGTTCCCAATTGGGAAGTGATAGAACAGACCTTTCCGTTTTCCAGCAGTTCCACTATTTCTTGAATATTCCTGTTTGATAATTTCACTACTCAAAAGTTTGTAGATCAATAGTTGTGATGGTAATTTAAATCAGCGTCTTGTTTATTATCAAAGGGGGGAACAAAGAAAGGTTCAACTCGAAATTGAATCGAACCTTTTGTTTGCGGACTAATCAGCGGTTTCACGTAGATCAATTTGCTAATACTTTACCTTTTACTTGATCGATTAAGCTTTTACTCTCTTTAGCTTTTTCCTTTATGACACTATTGACCAATCCTTTTGCATCTTCCAGCTTGCCGCTTGCCATCTCCTCCAATGCCGGTTTTTGTGCATCAAACTCTTTAGCCAGCTTCTTTCGATTTTGTCTTCCTGTCCGAGGTGAGGTCAGCAAACCGATTATTGTACCTGTTGAAATACCTATTATAAATGTTATTATAATTCGCATTGCCATTTTCATATTTTATCTATTTAGTTTAATTATTAAAATTCATGTGTCTAAGAATCACCACTTAAGCTCCGTGAGTCTTAGTTAATCTGTGAAAAAGCAGTAAACATCCAATGATTCTTTCCTACTGTTTGAACGAATCGTTTTATCATATCTTCTGTTCCACTGTCTCCATGCGCTAAAGCAACCTCAATAGCTCTAAACATACCCTATAGTATGTGTTCATAGTCCCTGATGATTTCTTGAACCATTTCTCTGGTGTTCAGGTCTGTGACTCCTTAATCTCTGCATTATCCAAAAAATCGAACATTGTGCTAAATGGCGTCCCGCCGAAAACGCTCACCCTTTCGGCGATTTCATAGATGGCGATTTTGGATGCATCATACTGCTCTTCAAATTTTTCGTGGAAATCAAAAAAGTCTGGTCCTTTAACGTTCAAGTGAAAGTTTCTTAGCTTTTGATAATGCTCATTATAGTTAGCCAATATTGCATGTAGTGCATTCACCGGATCAGCCGTCTCCTACATAGTATAGCCCAATCTTTTGTAGGTTTTCTTCTTTGTTATCGTTATTGCATTATGACGTATTATTATAGTTCCCATTCTTTGTAGATTTTTAATTCTTAAAATTATGACTTGATAATCTTACGTCGATTCTAAGCTGTGATCGTCGTTTGAAACTGCCACTTCCTATTATTGACCCATCCTAATTATCTATCTTGTTGAGCGAAAAATTACCTTGGCACTTTACCTCGTCACAACTAAATATGACTGAACAATTCATTTCCCTAATCATTCTGCATTTTTTCTCGGTTCCCCTTCAATATTCATCTCATGCCTAAAATCGCTACTATGAACTTCTCACTGACTACTCCACTTTTCTAAAGCTTTGTTACAAATAGATGAGTTTCTAATTACGCCTCTGTTTTAGCTCTTTAATGTGTGGCTGTTTCTCCTTCTAAATTATTTCAGATGCTTTGTTCTTGGTTGACTTTAACTACGACAACCCGTCAATCCAAACACTACGAAACTCAATAGTCCAATAATACTTGCAACCTTAATCCAATCAATTTTCTTTGTACTCTTTTTATTTCTATAAAACTTATTCCTCATCATACCAACTGATATGAAAAAAAGGTGCCAACACCGCTGTAGGGAGATAGGACGTCATTAGCAGATCTAAATGGGGATATTTTGGGGAAGCTTGGGGAATTAACTCCCCACTTATATCGAAATATGGATCGTCTCGGGAAAACTAATGGTGAGCTTTGTTTCTAAATCGACTTCACTCTAGAACTAAATTTGGCCTTTATGGCTAAGTATGATGATCTGCAAGGTCACTAACCCCAGACCTGTTATCTAAAAAAAATGAATCAAAGAGTTTGGAGAGCTTTTCCTTCGAAATTACCTGTCCATTGTACGAAACCTCTAAGATCATATTATCTTTTTCATCTTAGGTATGTTCATTAATCGGCTAGGGTTTCTAATCTCCTCTAGCAGAGCTGATTCTTGAACCGAATCCTCTCCTATCATCAAGACTACATGTTTAATAACTCTCTTTTACTCTTGCAGATTACCGTGCCACTGGTGCTGTTTTAATATATCCATCACAGCAACATCAATGCTGGCCACTTCTTTATTTGGCTGTTAATTAGCGAGTGCTACAACGTGATGACGAAGCGAGCCACTTCAATAGGTCGTTCGCTCAAAAGGGATAATTCTATTTTAAACTCATTTAAAAGATGACAAATATCTCCTCTAAAATCTCCTTCCGCTATGGCTTGTTTAAAATTCTTATTTGTTGCGACGATGATACGCACATCTATCGCAATGTCCTTGTTTCCATCGATCCTACGACCCTACGAATAGCTCGCTCTTGTCATATGCACGTAGGAGCTTAATTTGATTCTCATAGGTCAAATTACCGATCTAGTCAAGAAAAAGGGGACCAACGCTGGCCAACTCAAAGCATCCTTGCTGATCATGGATCGTGCCTATAAAAGATCCCTTAACATGTCCATAAAGTTCGCTTCCCGCTAATTCCCTGCGTAAAGCACCACTGTCTAATTCCACCAATTGTTTGTCCGAACAGTTGCTTTTTTGGTGAACCGATTTGGCAAAAAACTCCTTGCCTGTGCCAGTGGTTCCCTGTATAATCATCGATAAATCAGTTGGCGCCATAAGATCAATCTTCTTTTGAACTGCAGCGGACTGTGCAGAAGAACCAATAATGAAATCACGTCGTTTCGTGTTTTTTTGTTTTTTTTGGCTTTGATACTGACGCTTCTACTGGCTCATCGCTCCCAAAAGCCGAATGAATGGTCGCTAAAATTTCTTCCGTATGGAGTGGCTTGGTAACCCAGCCAAACGTACCTTGGCGAACCGCTTCAACCGCAACTCTCACATCAGAATAGCCAGTGATAATGACACTTATTGTGAGATCTATGATCTTTATTTTCTCTAATAGGTCGAGATCATGATAACTAGGAAGTTTAAAATCACACATTACAAGATCGGCTGTATTTTTCTTCAGCCCGTTTTCCGCATCGGTACCGTAGCTTTCTGTCGCAGTTTGAAAGCTTTTGTTGGTCAAAAAATTAATCAACAACAGACGGATATCTGGATTCTGATTAATACTCTTTTCATCCTTCGATTAGCGTGTTCAAAATAGCTTACTTGGTAAATAGCTTACTGATAAAGCCATCAACTTTTAATTCAGAAGTTCGTGCGGATTCATGGATTCCGACATAAGCGCTAATAAAAATATTTTATGTGATTCGATTTGCTGCCGAGTTGTGTGTTAAAATATTCTCTTAACACCCCTAAAGCAAACATCGTAAATAATTACTCAAACTGTCCATTACGGAATGTAGGTTCGAATAAGTTGCCAGAGTTTCAAATCACCTTCTCTTTTTTAAAACAGTTTTATCTCTACTTCTTTCTTGCATCTGCAAGAAACAATATTTACTTCCCCAGAGATATCAGAAAGTAAATCCCAGACATTTTTATGGTTTATGGTTTGAGTAAACGCTATGGTTTTGGGTTTCAAGTCTAAAGACTTTCTGACATACCTTCAGATTAGCATTATACAATACCTATTTGTTGATCAGATGGGTATTAGGTAATACCGTCGAAACAGGCTCTTAACGAGACGTAAGCTTTTTTTGACTATAAAGCCATTCCCAGTAAAAAAGAGAGGTAATTCATGTGCAAAAGATCTCTGTAACCTTGACCGACTTGATACCTTAACATCAAGGTGAAATTTCGGTCGAATAAAGATCTATGCTCAACACCAAGCCCCAATGATATGCCTCCGTCGTAAGGAAGAAAATAATTATAATCACTTTCACTCAGCCCCAAGACATCTCCGGTTGCGTTTTCTTTTGACTCAAACAACCAATAATAATCGGAGATAAAAAAATAGTTGAAAAACATCCCTCCCATTATGAAAAACTTCATGTCTTCGTTTCTTTTGATATCATAAGTAAAAGATAAATTATTCGCTAGGGTATGATTGATGAGACGCTCTTCTTCTCTTAAAGTGACAAGAAACTCCTCTGAAACTGAACGAGCAAACATTTTGGTTCTGAAATATGACGATTCAATAGTATAACCCAATTTTTCATTTAGGAAAGGCATATTTGCTTTAAAATAAACGCCAAGAGAAGGAGTCGTGTTGATATCAAAAGAAGCTATTGGTAAGTTTTCCAAATTATAGGCTCCTTGTGACCTTAACGTCAAGAAACTCTTACCCAGTAATATCCCGAAACTTCGTTCAATTTCGGCTACTTCCTTTTCATATATAATACACGCCTGATTTTCATCACAAACCCGATAATGGCAGGGCAAACGCATTTAAAATATATAGTCGGCCTGACTTTGAGGCTTGAGCATAGGTAGCCCTTGAGCTACCCCTTAGTCTCATATTTTTTAGTGTTTTTAAAAAACGCAAACCCGTCTGATTTGCT
>Ga0208770_1000590_pt1 | contig 21976 bp, 21 predicted proteins | sample AntAceMetag02UK9_FD_184771 | JGI IMG/M metagenome (GOLD analysis project Ga0208770, IMG submission 184771) | Saline lake microbial communities from Ace Lake, Antarctica - Antarctic Ace Lake Metagenome 02UK9 (SPAdes) (version 2) | ecosystem: Environmental > Aquatic > Non-marine Saline and... | reverse complement strand
CACTACAATGTCGTATCTGGAGAGCTTTCTTATGACCCGACAGCGGTTGTCGCTTCTGTCCTACCCACCACCTTGGCTCACGTGGGGCACGTGGAAACGACAACCATTGCGGCCACCGCGATGACGACTACGGGTGTAATGCAAAATCTGGGGAACACGGGATCGCTGGCGATTGGTACTTATTTGATCCATGCAAGATTCTTTTTTGACATTAGCACCTCATTCCGCGTTTGTGGGATTAATGATACGGCTTCAGGCATAGTTACCGCTAAGGCTGCGGGTGTTGCATACCACTATGACCCATCGGCCGGGGTCGGGCTATACATCCACGCCACCAGAAGTATTCGCGTGACGACACCCTCTACATACTATTTCAATTGTCAGGCAACCTTTGGGGCACCTTGCGATGCAACATGTGTTCACAATATTACCAGACTGGCATAAGTATTTTTTCACGAACATTAAAAATTTTTCGAAATGGATCATCAGAACAACACTTGCTGTGAAGCTTGCGGGAGCGATCTTCAAACGGATGTTGGGCTCGAGAAGGCAGCCCGAACTCTTAGAGCGAGCAGGAAGGCTTACCAATATAAACTTCGAACATCGAGTTTGGAGATTAAGGAGATCAGGGAGCACTTAAGTCGTATTGACCAGCAACTTGATCTGTTATATACCGCCAAATAATTATTTTTCACGAACATTTATAAATTTATATTTTACAATGGATACTTTCAATCGTATACAAGACCTCAAAAACACTCCTAACCCTAGTGAGGAGTTGAAGTATTTACTTACAATGTCCACACCAGAGGAGCTCTCGGAAGCGCTGGAGTCTCTTGTTCAATATGATTTGGATACGGTTAGTCGGTTAGTGGGGTGTGAAGTTCGGTTTTCGAAAACCGACGAGATTATACCGGCCACTTCAACACCCCCCGATTCGGTTAGTCGGTTGTTATTGGACGTCGGGACTCTCAAGGTTACCCCGCGCTTTGGTACTTGCTTGAACTGCGGAACGTTTGTGGAGGGGAACCTTTCTCAGCTATGCTGGCCCGGATGCACCGGTATCCGTGACGAGTTGGAGTCGGAATCGGACGAAGATGAGGCCCGTAATAAAAAGAGCCGTTAGTACAATAAGAAATTTCTTGACTGTGTGACGTTTGAAATGTTCGAGCAAAGCGATATGAATATCATCACCATTCATTTTCAAATCCACTTGCGACTCTTCAAGATCCATTTGTTCGTGAAAAATACTGTCATCGACTTGGTCCAAATCTTCAATAATGTCCACATTTGCATCTCGCGAAACACAATTTCGACGAGGTGGTAGCTTTCTTTTTGACAATCTCATAATTTTTTATAAAAAATAAATTTCAGAATTACTCGAAACCCTAAACCAAAAAACAAAATGTCCAACAAATCTGTCGTTCTCCTTAAGCCTAAGGCTGTCACCAGTACCGCCCCCAGAGTAGCCGTTGGTAAGAACAGCACTCGCTATGAGTTTGGAAGTCTGCAGGCTGTGAACAAGTGCCTGCAGGACGGAACATTTGTTCTCCGTGTTTACGCTTCCGGTCTTGGTGACGATGGCAAGGTAATCCCTGCTGTCCTTAACCCTGATGGTACCATCTTGAAGAAGGCATTCGACCCCAGATTCTCTATCAAGGGGTGCTTTTCCGAGGGTGCCTGGGGGGATATCCATGTTGCGCTGTCTGCCAAGGTTCTTCAGCTGAAGCCGTTCCAGAGCACCAAGCATCTGTTTTACCCTCTGCTGCAGACCAACGACCCTGATTTCATGGGCAAGGCGGACACCTGCGATACTCAGAGTGACTTTAACATTTTCAACAACTTCATCGGAGAGCACCTCAGAGCCGCCTGTGATCAATATTACCCTGATGAGTCTGGTGCGCTGAACGAGCCCAAGGCACTCAAGCTGAAGATTCCCGTGAGCGAGGCGATTTCCCAGATCACTCCCGAGGGCAGAACTGACCTCTCCGAGGCATTCGACTACAACATTCTGATGACCAAGCCCGGCAAGTTGATGATGAAGATTGGCAATCCCTGGATGATGCCCTCCATCAGATCCGAGGGTAGCCGCCTTATCGGTGTCTCGTTTGTCCTGGACAAGGCACCCTACCTCACCGATGCCCAGCAGCAGGAGGTCAAGGAGGCGAAGGCTGCCGCTAAGCTTGATGCTGAGGTTGCTGACGAGTCGGTGGGCGGGAAGAGACGCAGAGCTAACGCTGAGGAGGATGTCCACCCGGCGAAGAAGTAGAAACGCCATTTTATTGATGTTTACCATGATACCGAATGTTTACGCTACACAAACGCTTAATTATTTTCGAGTTGTTGGCCAGGTTGTTTTAGAGGGTATAACCACGATTACCGGTGTTTTAAATGTTACGGCGTCTACTTTTTTCACTGGTGGTGTATCCTTTTTTAACTCTGTTGTATTCACCATACTACCGACAAGCACTGCAATACCGACTAATGCGGCGGATTTGACCAATAAAGCATACGTAGACGGGGAATTTGTCGACTTGCTGGCTTCAAGCACTAATGTTTGGTCTGGTCGCACACACAGTTTTGACGTTCCCAGCGGAAATGATGTAGGTTTACCAACAACTTTAGGTTATAATAGGGAATTACACACGACTGTACAGGATGAAATGCACTTTTTTATTGTATAAATTAAAGGTATTTCTCGTCGAACTCTTTATCGGTGCAGTCAATATAGGTACAGTCGGTCACTCCACCGTCGGATTGTAGGTTGATGATACGGATCGGCTTCTCTACGACCGATTCCGCGGGGAGTTGGTCGGGGAAAACCACGTCGAGGCGTCGAATACGACAATACAGCTCCACAAAACTTGCATACTCCGAGTGCCCCGCTCTAACAGCCTCGAGATCGCGTCTGTCGGCTTCGGTTAGTTGGTTGAGTAGGAACTGTGCGTCCTCCCACTCCTTCTCCTCAGAGCTCACCTGAGCCATAGGATACGGGCTGACGGTTTCATCCAGGCAAAAGGAGGCTCCGTCGCGAAGAGAATCAGGAGTCCCAGGAACTACAGGATCTTCAGGAGTCCCAGGAATGACAGGAATAAAGATGTCGTCGTCCTCATTGTTGTCGGGTAAATAAGAATCGGTACAAGCGGTAGAACGACAATAGTCACTGGTATTATCGAAATCCAAGTAAGTATCACAACACTTACACTTCTTCAAAATAGGAGAAGGACCGATGGTTGTTTGGATCAGATCTTTCATCGGACCGCCGTTGTGAAACTTTTTCGCCGATTTCGCCTTAGGTTTAAGGAAAATCATTCTCGATGTGGAAGATTTAATTAATTTTGACATGTGAAGGAGAAAATAATGACTCGAAAACAAAGACAGAAAATTTGAATTGGGTGGTCGTGAAAAATAAAAAAACTGAAACTTTCAGTTTTCCGGAGCATCTTTTCTGTCTTTTGGGCCGAGATGCTCTTTTCAGTTTCCATCTTTTTTTCACGAACACGAATTCAAATTTGAATCATGTCCTACATTTTCACAATAAAGACGAGGACAGATTGAAATCTCGGACTTTTTTATTTTTCTTTTTTTCCCTTTTTCTTTTTCACGACCATGGCTGATCCACGACCGGTATGGGTCGAACCTGCCGATGAGTCGTTGAGGCTTACAGACCTACCTTTACGCAACTTTCCGGGTCATCCGCCTCGCATCCAGTACCTTGGGGCGGGAATCGACCAACCTATTAACCAAACAGTGAATGTAGTACCTATCATTAACGTTAATATCAGGCTGAGAAACTGGAACCAATACGGTATAGAGGATGATTTTGGGCGCTTTATCCAGGCAACTTTCAACACAGCCCGCAATGCCGCCTATGGTTATTTCGGTTTTCCCCTTACCACCCCGGGTCATGTGAGAGTTACTATGGCGCATGTTTATATCGCTTCTGAGGACGACCATGTAAACATGGGTAGTGATATGGCTCATATATACCAAAACGACGAGCATACCATGGCTTATTTGTACACGGTTATACTGAAGAAGTATACGTCGGATACGGCGGGCGCTCGCACGGCTGGTGGGGGGAGCGGGTTTAATTACAGGCTGAGGACTGATATTCAGTACGATTTCACTATGGAGTACCAATTCGCTCTAGCGACCGATGGAATTCATCGTCCGATAGCATCCATCGAGGCTAGAAGCATATACGCAGGCAACTTCCTCTCTGGGTATTTTGACCAGGGGGAAGGAGGTCGCGCCAACGCCGAGAGACGTCGTAGTAATATCGACCTGGGAAACGTTATAGCGGGGGGACGGACCCGGGCTAGCCGAGTGGCTGGTAGACTCGCCCCAGCCCAGGCGGCGGCGGTAGTCCTCCGACCTGCGGCAAACACCAGAAGCCAAGCACGAAGAGAGTCCGGGGCGGCTACCGGTGTTGGTGTCGGTGTTGAGGATAATAGGTATACTCGGCTTAAAAACCAAATCTATATCCGCAGATCCCTAGAAGACATCTTCACCTACTCAAAGGCCGTAAAGGGTACCCCGGAAACCGAGGATCGAATGTGTTTTCCCATGGCCTTTATGATGTGTCAAATGCGGCGCATCCATCACACCACTTTCGAGACCGGGGAGATTTCCGCAGAGGTTTCGGGTATTTTTGAGGGTGAACGATTGGAGGTGCGACTGGATCCGGAGGCAGATATCCCAGGGTTTGTGGTAGAGAATACATTTTACGACCCAGAGGAGAGAATCATCAGACTATTTGATTGTTCCAAGACCAGACTACGCGGAACTCCCTTGTACGAGAATGAAATCGAGACATTTTCTGATGAAAAGATCAAGAACTGGCTTTGGTGTGCCTTTCAGGTACATGCCTATGTTAGCTATGCCTGCGGTAGTGAGGTGGATGTTAATAACCTGGAAAGCTGTTTGTCGGCCTATAGCTACGCTTTTGGTGTGAACATTTCGGTCTTTGCTATTGAGGAGAAGGGTGATAGAATTGCCTCACAGCGAGTGATTTCCAATTCTAAGCAAGAAGACGAGAGGTTCGTGAACATGTTACTACAGGGGAGTCACCTTCACGCCATTTCTAGCATTCGAGATTACCACAAGTCCGAGATAAATGCCTCCAGATCCTGCCTCCACTCTTACTGCGACTACTGCACCCAGGGGAGTCTGCATTGGAAAAAGGATTATAAGCACCAAACAGTTTGCTCTAAAGAGGGGAACTGGGGTGGTGTTAAAAGCCTGGAGAGTCTACACGCCAGAGATATGGTGGAGACCAAGAAGTTCAAGACACTCAAGAAGGACGAGGAGTTCAAGATGATGTGTGGTGTTTGCAAGACGCACGAACCGCTGTGTAATTGCCCAGGAGGTGCCAGCAATTTGCGGAATGTGCTGTTCATCACCTGCACTTCCTGTCGAAAGGATGTCCCAAGAAACCACTACAATGTCCACGATTGCTACATGAGGCCCAAAAAGATCAAGGAAAAGATTGATAATTCTAAGTTATTTGTCTATGACTTGGAGAGCATCCAGGAGTACGACGAGGCGATCAATCAATATGTACACGAATGCCACCTGGTTTGCCTTCGCGCGATCTACGACGACCGCAAGTGGCACTTTCTCAACATCAGAGACTTTGTTCGGTTCCTTATCGACAACGAGGAAATGCACGGAAGCACCATTCTGGCCCACAACGGCGGGGGTTATGACCACCAATTCATCCTGAGTTACCTAGAGGACAATAGTATTCCGTGTAGTACGATCCCCAGACCGAACACTCTACATAAGTATCTGAAACTGACTATGGCTATGAAAGGGGACAAGACCGCTATTAACTTCCTCGACTTCATGATGATGATGACCGACTCCCTGAAGAACATTGGAGCCGCGTTTAAACTCCCTGTGTGCAAGGGGGACTTCCCCCACAACTTCTCCAAGCAAGTTCACCTGGACTACGAAGGACCGCTGCCCTCTAGAGATTCCGAGGCCGACTACTACGGCTTTAAGAATGTCAAGTCCGCGAAGGAGTTGGAGGAGTCTCGGGCTTATTGGAAGAGCCAGGAGGACGTGTATTGCACCTGCATCGCGAATGTCGTGTGTAATTGCACCAAGAGAAAGTGGAATTTCAGGGAACAGTGGTTAGCCTATTGCTGGCTGGACGTGGATGTTCTAGCCGGCGCCTGCAAGGCGTATAGAGACCAGATGCTCGAATTCTCGGGGGAAACAACCTTTGGTTGGCAGATGAGTCCTCAGGTTGATCCCTATACCTGTATGACACAGAGTCAGATTGCCCTGACCTTATTCACCGCGGGGAAGGAACAAAACGACATCGCCATCACCCACGAGAAGATGCGAGACTCGTTTCAGCCTGATCAGATCAAGTGGATGGAGTATGAAATGTCCATAAACCCAAGATTCCGCATTCAACACGCCGGGAATTTCCACAAGGAATGGTATGACGTGGACAGCGCAAGCCATGTCTGTGGTTACTGCTCCGCGACACAGACCGTGTTTGAATACCGTGATTGCTACTATGACGGCTGTCCTACGTGTTACCCAGAGAAAGCCAACTCTATGGAGGAGCATCCGGTGCGTAAGGTTGCCTGGAAAACCATTAATGCGTACAACGACAAGAAGTGGCGAAAGCTCGTAACTAACAATATCTACAAGGCGGTCAAGGTTCAGTGGTCCCACGACAACCACAAAATAGACGAATCTGGCTTTGAGTGGGACCCGGAAATGGGTAAACTTATGCGGCTCCGGGGGATTTTCTACGGCGGGCGCACCGAGGTGTTCTCCTCTTACTGCAATCCCGCGATGGTTGGTATGGAGATAAAGTACGACGATGTGAGCTCCCTTTACCCCTACGTCTGCTCCTACCGAGACTTGCCCGTAGGCATTCCAACTACATATTTCTACAAGGATGTCGACATTTCCAGGCTTAAGCACGACAACCCTGATAGATATTTCGGGTTTGTTCGCTGTAAAGTGAGACCAAGAACGGATGATTTGATTGGTATTCTACCCGAGAGATTGGAGGAAAAGTTACAGTACACCCTTCACGAGAAGAGCGGCTGCTGGTCTACGGAATTTATCTATCTCGCCCAGGAGCACGGCTACGAAGTCCTGGATGTCTACGAGGTTTGGCATTGGCCGAAAGACCAGAGAAGCGACACCTGCATGCGTGGTTACATGGGCTTTTTCCTACGCATGAAGCAGGAGGCGGAGGGTTGGTCAAAGCTGGGCCAGGATGTTTACGGCAAAGACATGTTCGATTCGGCTGTTCCTACGCCAGAGCAACAGGAGACGATTGCCGATTACATAGAGAAATGCAACGGAGGTTTCGCGAGGCCCAGAGTGGCGGAAGTCCAAAAGAACCCGGTCAAGAGACAACTGGCGAAGATTTTCCTGAACTGTCTGTGGGGGAAACTCTCCCAGAAGAATCCCACGGAGCTCGAGACATCCATCCACGGCTACCGCCAATACCTGGAGCTCATGGGTAATCCTCGCATTGACAAGCAGACACTCAAGTTCAGACATGTTCATGGTAGTGTCTACAAGTCCCGGTATGCACTACGCAATACTATTGAGGAGAGCAATCCCTATGTGAATGTTCCCATGGCGGCATCGGTAACCGCCCACGCCCAGATCATCCTAATGAAGCAGATGTTTGTTGTCGGCCCAGAACGTGTACTGTACTGCGACACTGACAGCATCATCTATCTACGCGAGGAGGGTGACCCCAAGTATACCAAGAGCGGTCTTGGTAACTGGGCGGACGAGCACCCCAACCAGAAAATCGTGAAGTTTCTTGCCTTGGCACCCAAGTGCTACGTGATGAGTCTGGAGGACGAAGACGTGTTTAAGTGTAAGGGTGTGCGCAGTACGGAGGAAAACCGTAAGCTCACTAGTGCGGTGGAACTACAGAAGCTGGTGCAAGGAAGCTTTTTCGTGGGAACTGGTATTGAAAAGATCACGGCAAACACTATGACCATCCACCCTAACTCTACGAACGCCAAGGTTCCCTATGGTACTTTGCTTACCCGGTACGGTACAAAAGACATACAGACGGTGTTCTCTAAAAGAAATTTAATAGTTAATGCCGACCCCGAACGAACGTCACTCGACCAGATGGGTCTTGTGCGCTTGGTTCCCTTTGGCTATACTGGGAGTGTGACGCATGTGTAAGTAGTATAGTATAAGAAAACCTTTTTGATATTGCTTGACTTAGTAGTTCCAGATCATCTGACCGCCGGCCTGGTACTTAACCAGGGCTCTGTGCGGGACGATGACAACACCGCGCCAGTCGCCGTTCGACGCAAAAGCATGAGTCCTACCCATCTGAAGAGTGATCGTGTTGTTACCCAAATAGGTACCAGAATCCACACCGTCGCTAGGCTTGAACTGAGACAGGTTGAAAGCAGTCAGGTGACGACCAGAAGGAACCTCAAACATATTGTCCAGGCAGAAGCCTCTGGGACACTGGTACATATGTCCATTGTTCGGGCCGTTCACAACACCAATTCCCGTGGTAATCAAACGTGCAGCCATAGTAGCCGCCCCGTCAAACTTGGAGTACAAGGGAACAGTATCATTGTTACCCATAATGGTCTGGTCGTCCAGCAGAGCATAGGGAACAAATGCCGTGCAGTACTTGGACGCCTCTAGACAATCATAGACAGGGAGAGCGCTGACCGAGGGGGCGGCACCCGCGGCTCCCAGGGTTCCGGCAACACCCAGAGTCTGACCGATTCTGCTGTTGACATCCGGAGAGTACCCAGCAACCTCCCAACCATTCTTCGCCTTCACATACTCCGCGACAACTTCCACCATGGTGGTCAGCGGTGTGGGAGGGTACATCTCATTACCGATTCTCAGCTGTAGGGAAAGTGCATCCTGGCCGGTGTTCGTGGGAGTGTAAACCAATGGGATGTCAAAACCAACACCAAAAATAGACTCCAAGCCGCCAGTGGTGGTCGAGGTACCCGTGTTGTAACCCAGGAAATTGGCGTTCGTGGCGCCCGCTCCGGCCGCAATGCTGGCGAAAGGGTTGTAGCTGCAGTTGCTGTCGTAGTACATACCAGAACCCATCGCTCTCTGGGCGTTGTTCTGCCAGGCTACAAACAGAGCCGTCGCCTGTGCGACTTTGCAAGGGAGGATGATGGACTGGGTGATCGCCTGGGCCGGGGTGATGATGTAACTTCTGATAGAATTGGTGTGAACATTGAACTGACCGCTCGAGGCCTGGTCGACAATACCCGCAGCAATGTCATCGGGGAGGATAATCTGGTCGCCGACAAGAGCCAAGTTGGAGATGTTATAGGTGATTCCGACTCCGCTGTAGGTAGGGTCAACAACCGGGATACTGGTGGCGCTCGACGTGGTACCCGTGGGGGAGTTGAAGTAGAACATTCTCTTCACCTGGGGGACGGAGGCCTCGAGACGAGTACCGTAAAACATCTCGGTGTCAATGGCGTAGTGGATGGGGACAGCGGAGACCCCGCTGATTCTCTTGTATTTCCAGGCTTCCTTGGTCAGCATATACTGAGGGGTGGCACCAATGGCGCGGTTTTCCGCGGGGGACCAGGCTAGGAGGTCCCCTGCGGCGATCTCAGTTGCCACGACGGCTGTGGTGGCGTATTTACCATCCCCAGTCTTCGCAAGAATAACCCCAGTGAGGTTGCCCTGGGCGTTTGCAAGGTCGGGAGCCTCCATACTGAAATGCATACCGGGGACAAGGAGGTTGGTAGGGGTGACCAGAGTTAGCACTCCCGCGGTAGTAATGCCCGCATCACCCATAGATAGAATCGTAATCGCCCCAGAGGCTGTAACGTCTCCAGAACAGGAGGCCTCGCCAAATACCGCACTAGGGATATTTTCGGTGATGGCATCCCCAGCCACCATGTTGATCTTTCGGAAAGGGCCGTAACCCGGGGCGTAGTCAGTCGCGTCAGCACAGGAGAAAAAATCACCCACATTCGCAGCGGTGGTATCCGTCTGCTGGGTGTATGTTGAACCTCCATACACGCCCCCATTTCGGGTTCCGACGTTGCGTACATAGTCACGGATGGTGTTGGTCAGGCGGCGACAAGGATCGCTTGAGAGCTTCAGTGCGACAGAGGCAGAAGCCAGGTGTAGCGAAATGTAGAGCTGCATAGGTCCCATAAGCATGGAGGCGAACATCTTGGGTGCCATGCGACCAAGAAGACCAGACAAAAACTGAGCACACACACGAATCTTCGAAGATTTTGCCTCTGGTAGTGGACCAATGGTGGGGGAAGTGGTGTGAGACGTGGCGTTGTGAATATCTCCAGGAGCTCCGTAAACCGCGGTGGTGCTGTAGCAATCCCCGCCCGGTCTCATACCGATAGGGAAACACTTAACGTTGGCCATGTTCGTCATCACCTGTGCCTTGTTAACAGAACCAAAGGTCTTAGTGTAATCCTTACGAACAATCTCGGACTGGTCGGCCGAATAAAAATCAGGCCAATCCATGGGGGTCGTGACGAGAGGAACAGTCGCCCCAGGGGTAAGCAGGCTGCGGCTCGCCCAAGTAGCTCCTGCGGTTGTGCAGGCGGGGTTGCTGAATAAACCGTTACCAACGGCGTTGATGCCCACAATGACACTACTCTTACCGCGAAGACATTGAGACGAGGGTCCGTTGGCGGCCTGAGCAATTCTATACTGAGACCCACCCACACCATCTTGGCTGTATCCAAGGCCGAAAGGGTTGATCGCGTGCATAGGGTTACCGCGACCATCACACATCGGAGGCTTGATGAAGTTCTTGTGAGAAGACCCTACATAACCGTTCTTGAGCTTGTTGCTGAAATAGAGATCCTGTTCCTGCTGGTGCTGGCCGTCCATGTTCGCCTGGGCAGACGCCACGGTTCCGTACTCCATGATCTCCTCCAGGATGGTACCCTGGTTGTAGATTCTGAAGTCCTGGAGAATGGCTCCGAGCGCTCCCTCGACACCAAAGTTCTGGTAGTCCACCATAAAGTTGGTGTTGAGGATCTCCAAATCGAACAAGAGGTAGGTGCTGGCAGGGTCGATAAAGGTGCCGGGGGTGCCGGTATCGGGGTAAATGCTCATGTAACCATCAGGACCTGCGCTGGCCACATTGGTACACGGACTGCTGAATCTGCGCCTGTAAGCCTTGACATGCTTAGGCGTAGACTCAGGCAAAATGAGTGAGTTGGGGGTAACACCGGACATTTTTTCACAAAAAATAATAAATATACTTTGGTAAAAATAAGCTATTTTTGTATTTTAAATAACATTTAAACCATGAGTGCTAAATCTGCTTATTTCGATGCGGCAGAATTGCAGAGTTTGTCGACTAAACGCGCCGATGAGGCCGATATGGAGAGGAACCGGGCCGTAGGCGTAGGCCGATTCAATAGCTGGGGTGTGCCCGAGAGTTATGTTGATAACCTGAACCCTGCCGCCGCGGTCTTCAACCGAATTGAGCGCAACCCAGGGCTTGCCCTAGGCTCGAACAAGAAGATCTACCCGGGTTAATAGAAATTCTGACCCCCACCCCAGCTCGGTCGCATACTAGGTCTGTGGGGTGGTGGGGGCGGTTCTCGGTGACCCTCAGACCGCTTACGATCTTTTCTTTTGTGTCTACGATAAGCAACCTCTTCTTCACTACTACTAGCCTCTTGTTCACTTTCGCTTTCATCACTGCTACTCGACTCATACACAACTTTCTTCGGCTTCTTTTTATACACCTTTTTAGCCCTTTTACGCTCCTCGGCTATCGCCGCCTGGCGTTTTTTCTCCTTTTTTGATAGAACCTCAGGCTCTGAATCAGAGGACTCCGAATCGCTTGAATCCTCTTTGGTTTCCGTAGGTTTTACCCGCGACTCCACCACCAAGGGTGTCGGTTCGGTCTCTGGGGCGGATTTCTTACCCATTTCAATATTTTTGAACGCGGAAAGTTTGTCGTCGTAGAATTTGTTAAACTGGGAAATTGTGAGATCTCTCTCATCCCTCAACATTTTCTCGTGATCCTGGTTTTTGCGGCGGGCATCGTTCGCCTTGGCCAAATTCAATTTACGTTTTTCGGTCATCACGAACGCCTTCTTTGTAGGAACCGGGGTAGGGGGTGAAGGGTTTGCCACCGCTGCGGGCTCTTCTGCGACTACCACCTCCGTAACCGCAGGACTCTCATTATTTTCGACGGCACTCATCGTTGATTATTTAATTTAAAAAATTGTGCCATGGAGGAAACAAAGGAGGAAACCGCTGAAGATATGCCTACCACAGACCCGTGCGATATTAACAAAACAACCTATGAACCCCTAGAAGCGATATCTAGGGACGAGATGCGGGAACTAAGAAAACGGATGCCATATTCAGTCCGTAAAATGATGACTGAGTACAACAAAGGAGCCCTACCACAAATTAGTCCGCAGGATCTGGCTGTCAAGGCACAAAATTATTTACACGGAAAATAAGATGTCCATTGAAGTTGTGAATACGCAAAACACCCCGGAGCTCGTTGTGCTCTCCTCTAGGAATGGTACGAACAAAGACACGACCCTAAGCTCGGTGACGTGGCCTTTGAGTGAACCAATAGAGCCTCCCGGGGATAATATGGCGGCAAAGATAAGTGTGCATTCGATGGTTTTTTATAACACCTTTCAAAATATAAGCGCAAGTAACAATGTTTTGAAGGTTGTTTCCATGTTCAGAGCCGGTGGTTTGCTTTTCGAGGATCTATTTGTACTTACTGTGCCAACGGGGTTCTATACCATTACCGAACTGCTTGTTCAGCTGAACGCGCGTGGAAGCCGGGACGAGGGTGGTTGGCGCTATGGTTTTGGGGATACTGGGACTACTAACCCAGGATTCATTGACAACATAACCCCCGCTGTAGTTTCTTTGGTGTGTCCCTCTCTAGCAAGCCTGGGTGTTCGCGACGATGCACACCAATACCTTGGTTTTTACCTCCAATTGGATGATGAAACAAAGCCTCTGATGCAGGTTCTTGGATTTGCCGAGGAAGTCCAACCCAATATATACAAAGACACTCACCCGATCCCTGACACAACAAAGCTGGGTGTCGGATTCATTCTCAAGGATACCGGTGTTGGCTCTGCTTATACCATCCAAAATGCAACCACACATGGGGTGCAAGTGTACGATGTCGATGCGACTCCTTTGACATATGCCTTGGTGGATCGCCCGAAATTGCTCTCCCCGTCCACGTATAACTTAACCCGGCAGAGCGCTATTCTGGTTAAGCTGGGTGGGGTTCGTTCTGATGTTAGAGCCGGCAGCTCGTTATCCAAAGGCTCGACTCTGGCTATGATCCCTGTAACCGCGGCATACGCCAATCAAGTGATCTACCAACCCCCCAATCCATTCAAATCGTTGGTTTCTTCTATCTCTCTAGGGCATATAACTATCACCATTACAAACGCGATTGATGGGAGTTTGGTAGATTTCGCCGGCGTGGATTACATGCTAACCCTACACGTAGAATGGTTTGAGGTCGACAACAGCAAAAAGTCGGAAAGTTCGATCGAAGGGTTAACGGAAAAGGTTATGCCTATATACAAACACGAGACGCCGAATCATCTTCTCCCCTATTCTGGGTATGCCAACCCCCACCCGAGCGCTCAAAAGAAACGTCGGGGTAATCATGTGTACAATTAGGCGGGCTCCTTGTTCTCCTTGTCCTCGTCATCGTCAGATTCGTCAAAGGAGGCTTTCTCCGGTCTGAAATCCTCCGCACTCTGAGGCTTGACAACAGTCACGCCCTCGACCGGTCTTTGCATATACTTCTTGTAGTCCTCTAGGCACAACAGACTCCCGCAGTACTCGTTCTCAGGCATAATTTCCGCGACAACGGGCATTGGTAGGTCGTAGAAATGTACACACATTGTGCGCAGGAGCACCAGCTTGTTGTAGATGTAGTGCCACTGTTTCTGTAATTCCTGAAAATCCTTCGACTCTTCTTCAAACATGCATGTGTTTTCCTTCGCCATCAAAATCAAAGCTTGCTGGTGGATCGCCATGTTCGCCTTCAAGCCATAATACAGGGTGCCGGCTCTAATAACCTCGTTGTTTGCGCGAGTCGCCATCGTAACGTCCATCCATTCCTCAAAGGTTGGGAGGGTGATTTTCTTGTCGTCAGCCATGTTGAAATCGGAAAAATATAAAAATATGTAATCAATTACCCGGAACCCAAAAATTAATGAAACATTAATACCCAATGGTTTCTCGTCTGTCCCCACCGCTAGCACCACCCAAAACAGTACCTCCACTACCAGGATCGCCACTTCCTGGATTGTTATACCCCGCCCCTGGAGCGTCCCGCAACCACTCCTTAACCCTGTTGGTATAACCTGCTGGGGTTGCGGGGGTTGTCGTACCTGGGGTGGCGCCGAATAAGTTTCTTGGATGGTGGGGGGAAACAATTTCAGACCTGTCGGGTTTTGTTAGCATCTCCGTCAGGATGGAGCTAAGATTCTTAGCTTTCTTACCACCTCGTGTTTTCTTAACCTTTGAATCTGGACTCGCGAATTCCAGGGTTGTGGGTTTTACCTGTGCAGGAGCGACCCCAACATTCGCATAGGTAGGTCTCCGAGGTCTGGACAGCACCGCATTGGGTTTTGTACCTGACTCGAACTGGTGTGCCTTGGTGGTGCCGTACTTGTTCGAATAATCCAACTCTCGGTTGTACTTCTTGCTGTGTCTCATATAAGCCGGTGGGGCGGACGATTGAGTCTTGTGACCCACTCGGTGGTCTTTGGTCCTGTAGTCCGCCTCAATAGAAGCCAGCTCGGGGTGAACGTCGTAGGCGGCATATCTAGCGGACAGAGGATCGGCTCTGGCCTCAAAGCCTTCACTCAGGGCCTGTGCTTCGATTGTCTGGAAGTTGCTCTCAGCGAATGGCAGCGGTCTTTGCTGGCCGTTAACCAGCATCTCGACATTCCCCGCGTCACCGCCATACTGATTCTCCGCCATAATCCAGTGCGGGTGGATCATATCCCAACGATTGACAGGCTTTTCGGTGTCATGATAGAGCTGCACGGCCTGCAAATAATCACGCTCCCCCTGGTCTAAGCTCGTAGGGTGGTGTGACTCGTTTCCCCTAGTGTTGTTGTTTTCGAGAGCCCGTTTGGTGGCGTCTCCATATATACTATACTTCGCAAGAGCCGACGCCGTCTTCGTCAAGGGTGTATAACCCCTGGCCTTGTTAAAGGTCTTTGTGTTACCGGTGAAATTTTCAATGAGGCTCCCCGACGTGTACATGTTTTTTAAAAATAAAATTATAGGTAAAATAATGATCCCTCACATCCCTAGCAGTTTTCTTCGCTCTTCCGCAGGATCCACAACAAACACCTGGTCGAAATTGATCCCGTATTGTCGGTTCGGGTCGTCGGCCATTTTGTTGATAAGCAGAAAGCCGTGAGGCCGATTTACCGCTTCACCCAAAAGCCGTTTGAATGTCTCAAATGTTACATTGTTGGCGATTTCTGCGTATATGTACTCCAGCTCCTTCATGTTACACGAGGAGAAAAGCATGATCAAACTGATATTCGTGCGTACTACAGGGGGCATACCGCTCTTGAATGTTTGAAAGGCCTGGAAAATACTCACGCCGACTCCGTCGAGATGTCGGTGATGAAGACACAGGTGACTCAATTCGTTGTTCAGGGAGTTCGCCATCAATTCGGTGTGTGTCATATCATCAATGAAAATTCCTGGTTGAGGCCACGGAATGGCAATAGGCTTTCGGTAATCTTCCTTCTTAAGCAGACTGTGCTCCTCGTATGTTAGCTTATGACGCAGTCCGCCGAAGTACTTTTTATACAATTTCTTGTATATCTGCTCGAACTTGTAGTCATCATTACGGGACCTAATATGGTCTTTTATAGCCAGTAAAGCAGCCACGCTATTATGAGGATCCGTAAAAATACCCCTGAAACCCTTGGTCTTCCCGTCATCGGTTTCGTCAGTGAATGGTAGCGTTTGTAGAGAGGCATTGCTATCGTATGTGGGTGAAATGCAGTAGAGAAGATTGAGGGATCCGTAGTCGCAGTATGCCTGGATAAGATTAACTAATGCATTTGACTTGCCTGACTTACACACACCAAACGCACCAGCCAGAAGCGGTAAATTAGGTAGGTGGTCAGGCGTTTTAGGTACACGTTTTGCCGCACACTTAACCTCGTCGTTGACCAGTCCATTAGTAATTTTCTCCACGGGATTCCCGCTTGTTTTGAGCTTCTCCTCTTCCTTAGCCCTGATCTTTTTAGAGCTTTTTTTCGCCTTACGGCCCGAAGATTTACCCATAGCACAAATATTTTGAGGGTTGAAAATAATGCCAAGATACACGAAAGTAGGGAAATCCGGCTTCAAGGCCGCCAGTAGGTTCTCCAAGACAGATGCCGGTATGATCCTCAGTCCTCTGGGTATGACGACTACCGCGGCTAGATATGGAGGCTCGAGAATATACAAATCCGGGCGTGATATTGCCCACGGCCGTAGAGTTGATTCGACGCTGAAGCATCAGGGGGAGAATTTTGGGCTTGATATGTACGACAACTTCTTCGCCCCGAGAATCGCGATGGGCGGCCGTGCATACGGCGACCTCAAGATAGTGAGTACAAGCCACCCCAGTGTTAAAAAGCTGAACAACACCATTGTGAACGCCAGCCGTAGTAATGAGGCAAAAAAGGCGCGAAAGACTGTTTCACACATTGTTAGAAAGTTGTTTTAAATTATTCTTTCGCTTTTTAAAAACATGTCTAAGCGCAGTTCAACTACAGCATTTTCCGCGCGGAGCAAAACATCCGTAGATGAGTCTAGAGAACGCACCCGGGCCCGTAGTGAGGTGCATTTGATCAACCATGGTAGTGCTGTAGGGTCGGAATCTTCTGATGTTATCGAGTCTAGGGTGAGAGCAGCCGTGGCGGATATAAGGGCCGGCAAAAACGTCAAGAAGGTGGTGAAACACCACGCAAAGAAAGGAGCCAAGGATATAGGGAAGATTGTCTTGAACCATGGGAAGAAGCTCGTCAAGAATATTGCAAATGATGTAGGTAACGAGGTGCACGAAGTAGCCCGTGGGGTCGCACAAGACGCCGCAACAAGCGCCGTGGAGGCCGCCTTAGTCGCAGCCGGTATTGCAATTGTGGCCCCCGAGGCTCTCCCTGTAGCTGCAGCGGTGGCTATTTAACTCAAATAAAATGTTAGTTTTTTTAATCAATCTCTGTACCTCCGTGATATAAATAACACGACTTGGCCGCATTTTGTATTGTAGGCTTGATAGAATTGGTACGTGAGGTGGTGTTATTATAACTCAGTCGAATGGTTCCACCGCCCCCAGTTGCATCATACACCTTCAATTCATAACCTGGTAGGATAAGCCAGAATTCATCGTTATCACTCCAATCGACGGCGTAATCTGTCCCGTTAGTGATAGTCGCGGGAGTCGCCGCATAAACATCTGTCAAGTCAGGGACACTCGCAAAAATAGGTTGACAGAATGCAGCCTTACCGCTCGCATTGCATAGATATGCTCCAGGGAATTGCCTACACCTGACATTACCGCTGATGAACAGCCTGTCAAGAGTGCCGGTTGCTGTGTCAATATCAAGGTCACCAAGCATTGTAGTTGTGTCAGTCGCATAAGAAAGGCCTGTAGTTGCGATCTCCAAATCCGTGATATCGTCTGTAATAAACCCCAACTGAGCCTGGATATTACTACTCACACCCGATAGGTATGCAAATGTTGCTGCAGTTATACCATTCAAAGTAGCGGAGAAAGTAGCGGTCGCCGTGGCAAGAGTGTTGGCTATGGTGGTTGTGGTTGTAGGTATATCATATGTAATACCCGTATAGGGATTCAGATCCGAGTCCTCTAATTTGGTATCAAGTTGTGTCTGGATACTACTAGTAGCGTCGAGGTAGTTGGTAGTCTTGAATGTCGCAAGTTTGGTGTCTACGTCCGCGGGGGACGTCTTACCCGCAATCTGCGTCTGGATATTACCGGTTACACCGTCGAGATAGTAGAACTCGGTGGTTGTTATATCATTCAGGGTGTTGCTAAAGGTCAATTTGTCGCTCGCGGTCAATCTGTCACAGGAAATAATCCCACCCCCTGAAAGAGTCCCCGAAAGAGTCGTTGTAGTACTCGAACCTCCGATATTAACACTAGTGATACCCGCTCCACCGATATTAATGGTGCCTGTAGATCCTGTAGCTAAATTAACCGTCGTCGGCGCACCACCAAGTGTCAGGAGCCCCGTAGTCATCCCTAACCCTACAGAAATATTCGCCCCGGTTACATTGCTGAACAGAGATGCTGGAGTGGTCGCACTAAGGGAATGTATCTTCTCGGTAACAATCTTATCTGACAAAGTCAATATGGTACAAGCTGTAGTATTAGCGATAGTGGTCGTGGTTGCGGCATAGGAAATGTCTGTAGTTGCTGTTTCCAGATCTGTGATATCCATGGTAATAGCCCCTAATTGAGTCTGGATACTACTAGTAGCATCAAGGAAGTTGGTGGTCTTGAATGTTGCAAGTTGTGCGTCGACGGCCGCAGGCGTCGTCTTGGTCCCAATTTGAGTCTGGATACTACTAGTTGCATCAAGGAAGGCGAAATTCGCGGCCGAGATGCTATTGAGAGTCCCAGAGAAAGTGACATTCCTGCAATATGTATCACCTTTCATGACCATATCACCCTTTCGGGCGTCCATCACTAGGTGACACCCCCGCCCTCGCCACCCATTAAGAGTGCTGGAGGTTGTACTATTGATTCCGACACCCCACGAGGAATTGATTTGTAAGTTATTCAAGAGATAAGAACCCCCATCCCCAGTACCGCTCGTAATACCATTTTGAAAATTGGCGTTTGTTTGAGCATCTGAATCCATGGTTGTAGCCGTATTCCTAGTCCCAAACGTACCCTCGGTCATGTTTGCCCCATCGAGATCCGCCTTCCCCGATATATCTGCTGCTACTAAGAAGGCCCCTGGGGTTTGACCATTGAGGGTTGCACACGTAATTCCCCCGGCCTCGCTTATCGACACAGCAGCACCCCCACCCGAAGTTTTCGTCTCAAAGGCATTAACACCCGAAGCAGCCTTAATTGTCAAGGGTAATGTATCAATGGTCACCTGGGGAACCGTCGCACTATTGTCATAGGCCGACTGCAAATTAGCCTCAATCGGGGCATACTTTTCAACTAGGGAGACACCCCCTTCGCTTATCGCGGCTTTAACGGTCAACCCCGCGGACGTAAGAATCATATCGGCGGTAGCCATATTTTTAAAAAGATGTTCCCAAGCATAAATTTAAAATATAAAAATAATGGGCCGATCAAAACCACGAGGGAAAGCGGTAAAGACATCGTGGCCACAACTCTACCCAAAGCCTCACACTCTTGGACGATACAGACCAAACCATCCTATACTCGCAAATATAGAATACATGCAAATGGTTGACCCGTGGCCGCTAAGAGAAATCGATTTTGATGCCCTGCAAGACGAAAGGCCGCATCTTCCACACCCTCAAATCAAACAACCCAAGGTAAAGAAAGCGGTACCCCCACCAAAACACCCCGTCGATTTCTTGGATTTAATAGAGGAATTGATGGACTTACCTGAGCAGCCACTTTCCCCCGTAAAAGTGAACCAAATGTGTATCTTTTGCGATAGAATTAATATTTTTTGTAGGTGTAATGGCGATCTGGTATCACACTTTTAACGACGTCTTTTGGATCGGTCTTGCAGGACTTCTTATTGGTGCCGCGGTTAAGATTTTCACTCATCCGCCAGACACAACCACAGGAGTGCCAAGTCGTACCCCGTCAATCAACGGAGATTTCTCACCACCCAGGGGTATTTCTGGTGTTAGTCTATAATGGTTAAAGCCCATCATTTGAAGATGCTGTTGGCCAGAAGCTATCAACCAAGTAAACGATACCCCGACGGTTATAATGTCGATCGTACTCTCAGCGGTAGGCGAGTCCAGGTTTACCATACAGATACAGGTCGGGCCGTAGTAGTACACAGAGGGACGCAAGGTATGCATGATGTACTCACAGACGGCTTGGCTTCCCTAGGTATACAAACTAGGCGCTTTAGGCATGCCCAGAAAATCCAAAAGAAGGCCGAATCTAAATATGGAGGTTCGGGCAATGTCACCACGGTGGGTCACTCTCTGGGCGGGTTAATAGCGGAAAGAGTAGCCAATAAGAACTCTGATGTTATTACCTACAACAAAGCAGCCTTACCCAAAGACTCGTTTCAGCGTATAAAAAAGAACCAAACAGACATACGAACTACCGCAGACCTTGTATCCTGGGCTTCAACAACCCATAGGGGCGGGTCAAGCATAACTATAAAGAGTGATACAAAGAATCCATTGGCAGAACATTCGACAGATGTATTGAGTAAACTAGGGGATATTGATGTGTAAAATACAATTAATTAACTTAAATGCCCCAGTTTTTATGTAACTTCCTCGTGTTGCTTTTTCGGCCTCTTTTCTCGTGCCAAACCCCCAATGAATAACCTCGTCTCATTAGGTTCCGTTGTTTTAACCACTGGCGACTACCGCCGTGACCCTTTGTATTTTTAACTTTTGCGGTCATGATACTTTTATTATATAGGAAATTATGGCTTCACCCTGACACCGCTAGTTGCTCGCCCTCTCTTAGGGGGATTCCGAGATTTTTTGAGGGCTGCCGCACGTTGTGCGTCCCGCACCTTTTGCATCGCTGGGGTCCAACCATGTGCTTTGTTGTAATTTCGCTCGTTCCTTTTCTTCCCCGCCCTATTCTGCTTTTTGGTTTTGAATATCGAGGATTTGTAAACCATCTTTAAATAATAAAAACGTGGTATGGTAAATTGTGTTATAAAATAAATTTCATTTATCGAATTGTTGGGTGTGACAAATTGTATCGCATGTGTCTACGACCGCTTTTACTCGTCGGATCGTTTGTATTCCTACTGAATCCTTTCTTGTCCCGTCTGTACTTGTTCAGGCTCATCCTGCGCTGTTTCTTAGTCCCGAGCTTTTTGAAAAGTTTACCCATCTTAATAGTCGTTAAAACAAAACAAAGTAAAATATGCCAGAAATTACGCATCAGGTTATTTAGGCTTAATTCCGTGACCGTTTCGCCCCAGAACAACCTTTCGTTGCTTAACTCCGCTATGGGGTTTCCCTCTACGGGATTTTGTTTTTCTTGTCTTATGAGGGAAAGGCATGGTTTGCCTTAAAATAATGGTCGTTAATTTTTCTTCGATGAACGAGTCACCCGGCGGGCGGGTGAAGATGGGGGTGAATCAAATTTGGTATGCTTGCCCCTAGCACCCCGGCGGGCGGGTGAAGAATCAAATTTGGTATGCTTGCCCCTAGCACTACCCACGCCATTCTTAGCCTTAGTCTTCGCAGCTTTAGATGCCTTACGGTTCTTGTTTCTCGCATGGGCTATGGGGTGGTTTTGTTTAGCGTTAGATATACCCCCCAATGACCCCAGTTGTCTGGCACAGTGATCTCTCTGTCCGAACGGTTTCCGCTTATAAGTAGCCCTAACCATTCTTTGTTTATATGCCAAATAATAAAATAAAAAACCCTAAAATCAATTAAAATATAAGTTAGTAAATATATGCACGCCAAATCCCGCCTTGTTTTTAAACCGATTCCTCGTCAGTGTCCTCGTCGCCAGAGTAACCAGAGTCGGAGCTTGAGTCGGAGGAGGGAGACTCGCCCTCGGAGGAAGTCTCGGCCTCGGTATAGGCCGGATTGCCCGATCTGGCTCTAAGACGAATGTCATTGAGTGTCTCGCGGCGAATGGAAACCCTCAGTTGGTCAAATCTCGCATCAGGGTCGTAGTCATCCTCGGATGATTCCTCGGGGGAACCAGAAGACCATTCACCCTCAGATCCAGACTCAGAAGCCTGGGAATCATCCCTGGAAACATCAGGATCGGAGTGGAAGT
>Ga0208770_1000578_pt1 | contig 22315 bp, 24 predicted proteins | sample AntAceMetag02UK9_FD_184771 | JGI IMG/M metagenome (GOLD analysis project Ga0208770, IMG submission 184771) | Saline lake microbial communities from Ace Lake, Antarctica - Antarctic Ace Lake Metagenome 02UK9 (SPAdes) (version 2) | ecosystem: Environmental > Aquatic > Non-marine Saline and... | reverse complement strand
TTAGTATTTTTTTCAATTTCTAACATTTTCATATACCCTGATTCCTCTATAATAAAAATACCAAGATCTTCTAAATTAGTTTTATGCATAAGATCTTTACATTTATCAATCAATGACAGGAAAACTGCAATTTTTGTCGAAACAGCTTGAGGAAAAATATTTTTACTCAATAATTCTCTTGAGGATTCCAAGAGGCTTATCTTATTTTCTCGAGCATTTTGAATTATAAGATTTAAAGTTTGTTCTCCTATTCCCCTTCTTGGTAAATTTATAATTCTTTCAAATGAAAGGTCACTTTCGTTTGAATGCGCTAACTTCATATAAGCTATAATGTCTTTAACTTCTTTACGTTCAAAAAATCTAGGTCCTCCTATTATTTCGTAAGGAAGCGCATATTTGATTAATTTATCCTCGATACTTCTCATTTGAGCAGTCATTCTAACAAGAATAGAAAAAGAGATATCTTTATGGGTTATTAGATTTGATATTGTATCAGCAATCCAAAGAGACTCTTCCTCTTGAGAGTAAAATGATTGAAGAATTATTTTATTATTCTCGATTTCTTTGTTTGCACATTCTAATTTTTTACCCAATCTATTTTTATTGTGGCCAATAATTTCTGATGCAGCACTTAAAATTGAGTCATTTGATCTATAATTTTTAGTTAATCTTATTACAGGAGCCTTAAACTCATCTGGAAAATTTAAAATATTTTCTACTTTTGCTCCTCTCCATGCATATATAGATTGATCATCATCTCCTACACAAAAAATATTTTTATTCTCATTAAGGAGCAATTTAATTAACTCATATTGAATGACGTTAGTATCCTGAAATTCGTCAATTAGTATATGATCAAGATAACTTTTATAACTATCTAGTATTTGAGAATTATTTTTTAAAATATTATAACTATGAAGAAGTAAATCTCCAAAATCAGCACTATTAATCTCTAATAATCTTTCTTGGTATAAATTATAAATTAAATCAATATCTTTAATTGAACTGTGTCTTAAGATTGATTTATTATCCGTACTTAAAATAATTTCATCTTTTAAATTTTGTATCTCACTTAATATAATTCCTTCATTTAATTCGTTATCTAGTTTTAAAAAAGAGATAACCTGTTTAATTAATTTTTTTTGATCCTCGATATCAAGTATAGTAAAATTAGGTTTTAAACCAACAATCGAGCAGTGCTTCCTTAAGAATTTTGCAAAGATTGAATGGAATGTTCCAATCCAATGACTATTAATTGATAAATTTAACTCTTTAGAGACTCTATTTTTAATCTCACCAGCAGCTTTATTAGTAAAAGTAACTGCCATAATAGATTGAGGTTTCACTCCTTTATTTTGAACAAGATAAGCAAATCTAGAAGTTAAAACTCTTGTTTTTCCAGTTCCAGCACCAGATAATACTAGTATTGGACCATTTTTATAAACAACCGCTTCGTGCTGTTCTGTATTGAGGTTGTCAAGAATCATGTTATATAAATGCTATGTTTAATTACATTAAAGTCATTATTTTAAATACGATTTTTATATTTTCTATAAATTTATATATATCTGCTGCAGAAATAATAATCGATGATGATAAAATATCTGAAGGCACATATGTCTATGATCCCTATGAAGGAATTAATCGTGCTGTTTTAATTTTTAATATGGCTATTGATGACATAGCAATTCAACCAGCTATTAGTACTTATAAGGTAATTACGCCTGATATTGCCGAAAAGGGTATATCAAATTTTTTTTATAACCTAAAAGAACCTTTAAAAACTATTACATTTTTACTTCAGGGCGATCTAAAAAATTCTATGAACTCCATGGGGAGATTTATTGTAAATACAACAACAACATTAGGGCTATATGATACTTCTAAACACTTAGGTTTAAAAAAAAATAATAGTGATATGGGAATAGTACTTGGGAAAGCTGGTATTAATTCAGGTCCTTATTTGATTATACCCATAATAGGACCGACAAACTTTAGAGATTTAACTGGAAAAGTCTTGGACTTATCAATCAATCCAATAAGTTTAATGAGTACAGGCTCTTCTGTGAACTATACTATAGGCTCAGCTTTTTCTGTGAGAGCTGAATATGATAAAGAATTAAAAGATCTGAAGTCAAACTCTAACGACCTTTATAATTCTTTAAAACTAATTTACCATCAACGTAGAATGGGAGACATTAATAATGATTACCTTAAAGATTTACCAGTACCAAAAATTTATATAGATTAAAAATTAATGTTAAAAAAAATTAAATATCTTTTAATTATTTTATTTATACCTTTGCTCCTCAATGCCAATGAAGAATTGGAAATTTGGTTTACGGATATGTCTAATGACTTTATACAAATTGTTGAAAGAGCTGATAAATCTAATTTACAAAAAGAGCTAAGTTTCCTAATTGAGAAAAAATTTGCAGTTAACTCAATAAGTATGAGTTTAATCGGAAAAATCTCTAAGAAAAATAGCCAAGAAAATTTAGACAAATACAAAAAAGCATTTTTATCTCACCTAACAAAGACTCTTTATAATTTAGTTGAAAGATATGACGGTCAGATAATTAAGCTAGATAAAATTGAAAAAGATGTAAATGGATTTTTGATTTACAGTAAATTAGAATATGATAATAAATCTTATTCTATTGTTTGGAGGGTTGTTCTTATTGAAAACGAACCAAAAGTGTTGGATGTAATTATCGAAAATACTTCTTATTATGTTACAAAAAAATCTGAATTTTTTCAAATTTTAAGAGATAATAAAGGAGAATTATCTCAATTAACTAAAATTATTAAAGAAGTAAATCTTAATTAAACTTTGGTGGGCCCGGCAGGACTCGAACCTGCGACAACGGCGTTATGAGCACCGCGTTCTAACCAACTGAACTACAGGCCCTTGTTGTCTTTTACGTGATTAGTATAGCTGTTCGGCAACGCTACGGCAACATTCTTAAAAGAAAGGGTGTTAAATGCATATACGAAAAAGAGGAACTAAATATTTTGTAGTAGTTCAAAAAAATAATCAGAGAGTACAAAAATCATTTTCAGACAAGCCTTCCTGTCTTCAATGGGGAAAGGATATGGATAAGAAACTAAATCAATACAGAGCTCTATCTATAAATATCAAATTGAATGACTTAATTGATAGATATATAGAAGATTTTACTGCACATAAGAAAGATTGTGTGAATGAAAAAGGAAGGTGGAGGAAAATACAAAGAGATTATAAGTGGCTAGTTAATTTAACTTTAGCTGATATTGAATCTCATCATTTTAATAACTTTAAAAATCAGAGAATCAAAGATGGAAACATAGCTTTTAATAATGATATCACCCTGCTCAAACATCTATTTAAAAAGTGTAATACTGATTGGGGATATAATATTCCTAATCCAACAGCTAATATTTCTAAAGCTACTAAAAATACAAATGGCAGATATAGAGAATTAACCAGAGAGGAATATAAAAAATTATTAAAAACTAAATATAAATTGTTTTTTTTAATTGGAAGAAATACAGGTATGAGACCTTTTTCTGAAATATTAAATTTAACTACAAAAGATTTTGATGAGTTCAATAAATGCCTTTATATAAGACAGTCAAAATCTAATCGTGCTAGAAGTGTAGCAATTTCAGAATATTTAATTAATCAAATCAAGAGACATAAGCTCAACAGTTCAAGTGAATACTTATGCCCTTTTACAAAAAATGGCATAGAGTCTTTTTTTAGAAGATTCAAAATCAATAATAATATTGATGATTTATCTATTTATGACTGTACTAGAAGACAGTGCGCAAAAGATGTAGTTAGGAGGAATGTTCCCCTACCCGATATCGCTAAGTCTTTTGGGTGGTCATGGAAAACTGCACATGAAATGATTGAGTTATATTCAGGTGCAAAAGCACTTAGAAATCATTAATTATTAATGGAGGTTTGGATAGCAATAGAAGTTGTAATTTTATTTTATCATTTATCTCAATGGGTAAGGTTTCTCAATAGTTCCCTTGCCTAGAACATCACTTAATCATATTTACTCTTAAACCCTGTATTTCAGAGTATTACTCATCTATATAATTTGATATTTTTAGGGATATGAAAAAACTCTTAATCCTATTGTTGTTAGTTCCTAGCTTGAATTGATATGTTATCCCCAGAAAGATTAATTCAATTATTAAATTTAAAAATATTTTTGATATAATTTAGTTACTTCTTTGGCAGCAAAGATGGATACTTGGTAGTCAGGCACCAAGATACGTTGAAGAATGGTAAATACTAAATATCTTTGGGTTTAACCAATCCCATTGAAAAAGTCCTTAGTTAACTAATTATTTTTGTTAAGTTCGCTGTCGCTTAACCGGAGTAAAACCATGGATAAAGAACACCACTTTGACCCCCTTATGAAAATCCAAGCAATGGATTTCATCATCAAACAAGGATTAACTGATAGAGCATACAGGGTATTTTGCTTTCTTGTATTTAGATACAACACCTATACTCAGCAATGTAATCCAAGCATTGAGTATATGGCAAAAGAGATGGGGAAATCTCCTAGCTATGTAAAAAGAGGATTGCAAGAACTAAGAAAAAGAAAATTCATTAGTAATAGAAGGGGTTCTCTTACAACAGGGTCAAATTTGTACTGCTTAGAAGGAACATCAGTAGGTATTTTTGAACCACAAGGGTCAAATACGTCCTATCAAAAGGTCAAATCTGTAACACATGAGGGGTCAGAAGTGAGCCGTAAATATATTAATGAAGATATAAAAGAAAATATAAATATAGATACATACTATGAACCAGAACAACCTGAAGGTTCTGGTTCAAGTGGTATTTCGGACCAAGAGAGAAAAAAAGCAGGAGATATTATCTCTAAAACAATTTTGGAGGCGATGAACTAATGTCAAAGAACCTCAATGAAAATCAAGTATTAGCTGTTCACTTAGTAATACAAGGTAAGTCAGGTAAGGATATAGCTAAAGAGCTTTCTATTACAGAAGAGACAGTATCGAGATGGAAAAAACAATCAGCGTTTATTGCGCTGGTTAATGAACTGTTAGGACAACTTAGAGATATCACTCAACAGAAAATGCGAAACTTAGTTCTTCTTGCCTTAGAGATTCTAGAAAAGGAACTATCTAATGAAGGTAATAAAGATAGAGTGAATATTGCCCTCAAAGTCCTCCAGAACTATAAATTTAGCAATTTAATAGACCAAAAAATAGGTTCAGAAAATACTGATACGATTGAGCGTAGAAAGTTAGATAAAAAGTTTGCAGAGATGTTTTAAAGTTTTTAATATTTAATTATATTTCGATTCATTGCTAATTTCTTTGAGTGGCACATGCATGGTAAGTACAATCCTTTCTAAATAATTCCAAAAGATTCATATAAGAATCATAGTTTTGCTAAAATCATTCTCCCATTTGATTGAGTAAGTATTAACTTTGCTTTGTTTTCGGATTAACAAAAGTTGAGATTAATTAATGTAATAAAAATTATTTACAAATTCATAAATTTAAATAAATTATTATAATGAAAATATTTAAAATCTATTCCCTTATTATCGTTTTCTTTTTCTCTTTATCTGTATTTAATATTGCTCATGCTGATTGTAATATTTCAAATAAAAGTGCTTTAAAGGGAAAAGATTTAGCAGGTTGTGACTTACAAAATGCTAATTTAGAAGTTGCTGTTTTAGAAGGTGTTGATTTAGAAGGTGCTAATTTAACTGGTGCTAATTTAAAAGGTGCTGATTTATATGGTGTTAATTTAAGAGATGCTGTTTTAAAAAATGCTAATTTAGCAGGTGCTAATTTAGTAGGTGCTAATTTAATAGATGTTGATTTAACTGGTGCTTATTTAAAAGGTGCTAATTTAAAGAATGCTAATTTAATTGATGCTAATTTACTTCGTGCTAATTTAGAACGTGCTAATTTAGAAGGTGCTAATTTAAGAGATGTTGTTTTCCAAGGTGCTGTTTTCGAAGGTGCTTTTTTAAATGGTGCTAATTTAGAAGGTGCTAAGTTAGCAGGTGCTGATTTTAAAGATGCTGTTTTCGAAGGTGCTTTCAGCATTAGAGAATTTATCTAATTGGAGTTATCAACTATTTGTCATTTCGATGATATCTTTAATGATTTCTATTATTGCATACATTGCTGAAACAGTAATGTCACTAGGCGCTCTTCAATCGCATCTCCATGCAATTTATGACTTGATGCACAAAAGTAAAAAAATTAATAAATTAAAACGTTAATAAATGTTAATTAAGATTTTTCCGACCATCTAAATATTTATACAATCATTCTTTTTAGAGCGAAAATAAATACAAATACTATTCCTATTCCTGTCAAAAGTAATGCTTCATTCCTTCTAAGTTCTTTTCGAAATACTATTCCGCTTCCCAAACAAGAGATGGAACAAATTAATAAAAAGTATTCGCTGATAAAGCTCATTCTGATGGATTTTAATTTTATTTATTGATCTTATCAAACTATTTGATTGAAAAGTTTTCTTTACATAAAAGTATCTAAGTGGGGGTGTTGATATTTGTAATTATTGATTAATGTTTTCTTGATTTAGTTTTTTATTAATCAAATTTACAAATAGGAATAGGAATCATTTTATGAATACTTTTTTTTCTAATTTCTAGATATTTTTTTTTATTGATGGAATTTTCATTCATCATGGCTTCTTCAATTTCGTGATATTTTAATCCTACTTGATCTTCATCTGTTCTTCCATCTTCCCATAATCCGTCTGTTGGTTCCGCTTGAATAATATCTTCAAGAATTCCAAGCTCTTTTCCCATATCCCATACATCTGTTTTTAAACAATCTGCAATAGGAGATATGTCAACTCCACCATCGCCATATTTAGTATAAAATCCTATACCAAAATCTTCGACTTTGTTTCCTGTTCCCACAACTAGTCCGTCATAAAACGCTGCAACTTGATAGAGTGTAGTCATTCTTAGTCTTGCTTGGGAATTAGCTAAACCATGTTCGGATGGAAAATCTTTAAGGACTTTTTTAAACTCATTAAAAACTTCAGATAAATCTGTGGTTGTATATTTAATATTAGTAAATTTATTTTTTAACCAGTAAAGGTGTGCTAGTGATCTATTATGTAATTTTTTATGTTGGAGTATTGGCATTGAAACAGGTATTACATCTAATCCTGTCTTAGCGCATAGAGTACTGGTTACCGCTGAATCTATCCCGCCTGAAATTCCTATAATGAGACTCGTTTTATTATTCTCATCACAATAATTCTTTATCCATTCGGTAATAATTTCTATTCTTTTTTGTACTAACATATTTGCCTTATTTTAGACAAATCATACTTGTAATTTTCTAATTTTATAGTCTATATTTAAGAGTGCGCTTTTTATCCTTACAGCATATTGCCATTGAAGATCCTGGTTATATAAAGGATTTACTCCTAGCTGATGGTCACAATCTAACCACTATTGAACTTGATGCGGGTGAAAAAATACCAACAAATTTAGAAGCATTTGACGTTATGTTCTCCATGGGCGGTCCTATGGATACTTGGATGGAGGAGGAGCACCCTTGGTTAATAGATGAGAAAAAAGCTATTCATCAATTTGTAGTAGATATGAAAAAACCCTTTGTGGGGTTTTGTTTAGGTTGTCAGCTCTTAGGAGAGGTTTTAGGGGGGAGTGTTGTTAAATCCAATCCTCCAGAAATAGGAATCCTAGATATTAATCTCACAGATAAAGCCAAAAATGATCCCTTGTTTTCAAATTTTCCAAATGTATTTAAGGCATTGCAATGGCACTCCTATGAAGTGCAAGGGCTTGAGGATAATGATGATATAAATATTTTAGGATCATCTGATCCAACAAAATTTCAAATTTTTAATTATAAAAATTATGCCTATGGGATTCAATTTCATATTGAAATTAAAAATGACACCGTTTCAAATTGGGGTGACGTTCCTGAATATAAGAAAGCCTTAGAAGATTCATTAGGTAAAGGCTCCTTAGAAAAAATGAAACAAAAATCAGACTTACATATCGAACAAATGAATCATTTAAGTTCATCTCTTTATAAAAATATTATTAGTAATTTTAAATAAAACCATTTTAATTTTATATTTCTAATATAATTTAAACTTATGTATTATGATGATGACGCAAATGCCGACAGCACACTCTTGTCACGACTTAACGATTTGAATAAATCCCTTAGCCAAATGATGAGAAATACAAGTGAAAGAAAAATTGTAGAACAACTTCATACTTATCAATTAGCTATAAAGAAAACTTTAAGTGTCATGACAAAAAAACAACTTCTTACAAAGTCTGAAACGTCGAGTGAATATGAAGATCGACTTGAACGAGGCGATTTTAGTTAGTTTGATTTGTTGGACATGTCTCTTGAAGATGAAATTATTAAAAAACTGAATACTAGTTTCTTAAAGCCATATAAAAATATAGTGGGCATGGGAGATGATTGTGCCTATTTAGGGAAAGAAGATTTACTTATCGGCACAGATACTTTTATTGAAAATACGCATTTTGATTTAAAAAAATCTGATCCGCGGCAAGTAGCTATAAAATTTTTTAATGCTAACTATAGTGATTTACAAAGTTCTGGGGGCCAACCGCTTTACTGTTTTTTAAATATCTCATTTCCTAAAATGAAATCTCAATTTATTGATCATTTTATCAAAGAATTAACTTTTATTTTAAAAAAATATAAAATTATCTTACTTGGTGGAGATACTACAAAATCCATTAATGATATCTCCCTTACTATGACTCTCCTAGGTAAGCCTTATAGTAAGAAAATATTTTTGAGATCGCAAGCTAGAGAAAAAGAAATCATTTGTACTTTTTCTAACATTGGCTATGCCAAACTTGGCTACGATATACTCTACAAATCTAAAAAAATAGATAACTTAAAAATAAAAAAAAAATCCATTCATCAATTTTTGTCACCTGCAATTTATACTTACGCGAATTTTCTTAATCAATTAAAAATTTCTAGCTGTATGGATTTATCTGATGGGTTGCTTGTAGATCTTATTAAATATTCCAAAATGAGCAAAAAACGATTTCATTTATCTAATTTAGCCAGTATCAACCCTACTTTATTTAAAATCCTAAATAATCAAGATTATTATAATTATATTTTGTCTAGCGGAGAGGAATTTGTGCCCATTTTTACTCTTTCTAAAAGCAAACTTGCCTTTGCCATGGATTATTTTAAGAAAAATTTAAATGTTTCTATCGTTAATATCGGTTCTGTCTTAAAGGGTAGTGGAGTTACGACGGATGATTATAATTTAGAGAAAATTCATTCCTTTAATCACTTCAAGTAAATATTTTATTATTTTTTATAATTTCTAGAAATTTCTTACTGTTAATTTTGTCTATATGAATAATATTGTCATTGCTATCATCTATTTCAGACCTTGTTTTTTTGTATGCCTTGTCGTAATGATGGTTAATCAAGCATTCTACAAAACTGCTGTAATTTTTATTCTCTAAATTTTGTTCTATCTTTTTATAATCTTCTTTTTTGATAATTTTTTTCAATACCATCATAGCATTTTGCATTAATGCAGGCTCTTTAGTAAAATATTTATAATCTTTTAAAATAAATTTTACCCTTTCATCGACTGTAGATATTAATTTAATACTTATTCCTTCATCCATTTTTTTCCATAACTTACTGGGGATATTCAGCTTTCCTATTTTGATACTCTCAGATTCAACCCATATTTTCTTTTTTCTATTAAATGTTTCTAATTTCTCAAATAACTTTGTTTCAAACATTTTTTGATTGGGTTGTTGAACTTTAGGGATATCTCCTAAGATAGACCCTTTATGATTAGCTATTCCTTCTAAATCTAAAACCTGAGCACTTTTTTCTAAATTTTTTAAAAATAGAGTTTTACCAACACCTGTGACGCCTTTTACTTGATTAAAATTAAAATGTTCTATTGTATCCTCAAAAAAATTAACAACATACTTGCGGTATGATTTGTATCCACCTTCAAGAATTTCCACGTCAAAACCTATTTGTTTTAAAACCAAATATAGACTTAAGGATCGCAATCCTCCTCTCCAGCAATAAATTAAGACCTTATCTTTCTTATCAAAAATATTTTTTTTAATAATTTTGCTAATATTGTGATTGATTAATGCTGCTCCTTGTTTTCTAGCTTCAAATGAATTTTCCTTATACTGAGTTCCTATAATTATTCTTTCCTTATTATTTAATACAGGTAAATTCATAGACGATGGAATATGATCTTCAGCAAATTCATTCTCAGACCTTACGTCTACAATTTTTGTATAGTTTAAAAATATGTTTTTATTGAAGGTTGTCCTATTTATTCGCATATTACTCATCGCAGTAGTTGTAATATCACCCTATAAATTATTTTCCAAGACTATTGATTTAAATTATACCATTGAGTGGAAAAATCTTGATATAGCAAAATTACTTTGGTCCGCAAATTTTGACGATAATCGTTATTCTATTATCAATACAATATCGTCTGATGGTCTCTTGAGTTCTATGTATCCGTTTGAATTAATTTCACAAACTAATGGAATAATAGTTGATAAATCTTTCCTTCCTAATAATTTTAATTTCACTTCACAATCTAGAAAAAAAAATAAATCTGTATCTATAGATTTTAATGCAATTGGATTCATTCATAATTATGAGATTTCCCCTAATCCAGATGATTTTTATATTGAGAATTTTAACCAATTAAAGTCACAAAAAGTTTTTACAGACCCTATTTCCCAATTATTCGAATATTTTCTTTATCAAACAAGTGCTAATAAAACCATTATTGATGGAAGAAGGATATATGATTTGTATGCTGAAAATATAAAAGGGAAAACATTTGACGAAATTACTTCTCTTAATTTTAAAGGCGAAACTTCAGGATTAAAAATCACTTTTCCTTTTTATTTGAGCTTATGGAAAGACTCTAAAAATGACAAGAACAACATTGAATATGTTATTATTTACTACTCTGAATTTAAAAATACTAACATTCCTGTGCAAATTGTCCTGAAGACTAAGAGGGCTAAAATATTTATGAATTTATCTTCCTATAATATAATATAATAAAATTAAATAATAATTATGGTAGCAACTCGTTCTAGATCAATTTTTAAAGCTTTTACTTGGAGGGCCTTAGGTACGGCTGATACTTTTTTTTTAAGTTTAATTATTATCAATATTTATAGCAATGAATTCCATTGGTATTTCGCATCTTACATAGCCTTACTGGAAGTAATCACAAAATCTTTTTTTTATTATTTTCATGAAAGATTTTGGAATAAGTTTAATTGGCAACGTTCTCAAACAGCAAGTAGAATGAGATCTCTAGTTAAAGCTTTTACTTGGAGAACTTTAGCAACTATTGATACTTTTGTGTTAAGTTTTATTGTCACCAATGAATTAAAATGGGCAACTTCTATTGCTTTATTTGAAATATTAACTAAAGCTATTCTTTATTATTTACATGAAAGAGTATGGAATAAATTTAATTGGGGCAGACTTTGATCGATAAATTAGAAGATAACTTATTAAACCTTTTTGCAGGAAATTTACCTTTATATAAGTCTTATTGGTTATATTACGTTTTTGGTAATTTTGTGATATCAATTCCTCTTTTAATGCTCTCTAAAAATTTTATAGGGACTTTTGTATTTACTTTTTCCTTATACTTATTTGTGAATTTGTCTTATTATTTTGTTTCTTGTATTGGGGTTTGGAGAAGCTCACATTCATATAAAAAGAATAAAATTCTAGCATTTTTAGCTAGATTAATAGTAGTACTTGGTATTTCAACCACATTACTTGAACTAAAAAAGATTATAGAAATTATTTATTATTAAATTTTAAAAAAATGATTATATTTTAATTTATGACAGCAGAAGATACACAATTGGAAATTAGAAAATTCTTAAAGAAATTAGGAATTAATTCACAGCAACAATTACATAAGTTTATTGAGGGTAATCCAGATTTAAATGAATTAAATATTTCTGTTAATGTTTCAGTGAATAATGAAGTTCTTTTAGATTTTAAAGATAAAGTAAAAGTCACAAAGTAATTATATGAAAAAAATCCAAAATTTTTTCTTATCTGGTATGTTGATTGTTGCTCCTTTAGCTCTTTCTTTATATGCTGCATGGTTTGTTGTCGGAATTGCAGATAATATATTTAGACCTTTTGTTCCATTAGAGCAATTTGGAATTCCTAAAAATATTCCTGGCGTAGGTTTAATAGTTGCTTTTGTTTTTTTTACAATTATCGGAGCTATAGCAGGAAGTTTCTTTGGTAGGCTTTACCATAAAATTGTAGAGGGTGTATTATCTAAAATACCTGGCTTAAGTTCTATTTATTCTACCGTTAAGCAACTTATTGACACATTTGCCGGAAGTAAGTCAAACTCGTTTAAAGAAGTTGTGTTAATTGAATATCCACAAAAAGGGATGTATGCGATAGGTTTCCTAACAAGCGAAACCAAAGGAGAGATAGCTCAAAGAAAAAGTAAAAAAATGATTAATGTTTTTATGCCATCCACACCAAATCCCACTACAGGATTTTTAATGTTTGTTCCTCTATCAATGATTACAAAATTATCTATGAGCGTTGATCAGGCAATTAAATATATCATTTCAGCGGGTATCATAACACCAACAACTCCTGTAATTAAAAAAGCAATAACTAAAAAAAAACTAACTAAAAAGTAGTTTAATTGCTTCTTGTTGTTTAAAGAAATGAAGTAGGGGGGTTATTTTTTTCTTAAAATCATTTTCTTTGTATTTTTCTTTAGAGATTTGATCTTTCACAAAATCTAATGACTCAATTATGATGTCTTGATCATCTAGTACATTTACAAATTTAAAGTAAGCATCACCACTTTGTCTTCGACCAAGAATATCGCCAGTTCCTCTCAATTGCATATCTTTGTCTGCAATATCAAAACCATTAGAAAATTTTTGAAATATATCCATTCGTTCTTTCCCATTTTCTGTAATTTCTTTGTTATGTGTTGCAAAGCAATAGGCCTGATTGCTGCCTCTACCGACTCTTCCTCTTAGCTGATGTAATTGTGATAATCCAAATTTTTCAGCATTTTCTATAACTATATAATCCGCATTTTTATTATCTATTCCCACTTCCACAACAGTAGTAGCAACTAAAATTTCAATAGACCCCTCGTTAAATTCATTTATGACTTTTTCTTTTTCTGTAATATGCATTTTACCGTGAACCAAACCAATTTTTTTCTTAAAGATTTTTTCTAAAATTTTAAATCTTTTTTCAACATTTTGATAAGGAAGGGTTTCTGACTCTTCAACTAGTGGGCATATCCAATAGGCTTGTTTTTTTTCTGTCACATTCTTTTTTAAATAGTCTATTAAATCTTTAATTTTTTCTTCTGTTGCTACTCTCGTAATAATTTCTTTTTGAAAACTGGGTCTTTGATTTAAAATAACTTGTTCAATTTCTCCGTATTGAGCTAGCGCTAAAGTTCTAGGTATGGGTGTCGCAGACATTATTAAAATATTAGGGTTAATTCCTTTTTCACTTAATGTAAGTCTTTGTTGTACACCAAAACGATGTTGTTCATCAATAATGGCAAATCCTAATTTATGAAATGTTACATTATCTTGAAATAAAGCATGTGTTCCAATGATAAAATTATATTTATTATTTTTAATGTTTAATTGTATCTCCTCTTTATTTTTAGAGCTTCCTGTTAAAAGAACTGGTTTGATATTTGCATCTAAAAAAAGCTTATTCAGATTATTAAAAATTTGTATTGCTAAAATTTCTGTTGGTGCCATATATGCAACTTGATATTCACTTTGTATGTATGGCATGGCTGATAGAAGAGCCACAACAGTTTTTCCAGAACCCACATCTCCTTGTAGAAGAATTGTCTCTTTGTAATCCCCTTTATTGAGAAGGTTTATTTCCTGGAGACATGAATTCTGTTTATCCGTTAATTTGAATGGAAGTTTTTCAGTTAATTGAACTTGTAACTCTTCTAATAAATTATTTTTATTTTCTTTTTTCTGATTAACTTCTTTTAAATATCTAATCGCAAAGTAATTTGAAATAAGTTCGTCAAAAGCTAGCCTTCTTCTGTAAATATTTACATTTTCGACTTCTTCTTTAGTTTCTGGACTATGTACCTTTATTAGCGAGTGATTAAATTCAGAAAAATTATGTTTTTTGATGAGTCTTTCAGGTATCCATTCCTCTAGTGTGGGTAAATTACCTAGGCAATATTTCATAATAGTTTTTATGTCTCTTAGTGAAATTCCTCTAGTTCGTGGGTATATTGTTTCGTAGGATCTAAGAGATGACTCTTTATCTATTTCCTCTACATAATCTGGATGAGCAATGCTTATATTGCTTTTATAGAACCCTAATTTACCACTTATGATTAATTCCTCTCCAACTGGATACTTGGTTCTTAAATAATTACCTTTAAGAGCAAAATAAATAATATTAACAATCATAGTTCCTCTTGAGCACTCAATGACATAAGGCAATCTAGAATTAAAGGGAGGTCTATGTTTTACTACTTTTACAATTGTTGTGATAATTTGACCTTTTTCTAAGTTAGCTAGATTAATGTCTTGAGTTCTATCGATTATTTTACTTGGTAAAATAAACAGGACATCTAAACATTGTTCAATACCTAGATTAGTAAAATATTTTTTCTTTTTTTCTCCAATACCTTTGAGCATTTCTACATTTTGGTATAAGTTCTGAAATATATTGATTTCCATATGACTATTTCAGAAGATAAATTAAAAATTATAAAATATCGATGCCAAACATTAGGTATGAGAGAATTAGATGTGGTTTTTGCTAAAGTGTCTGATTCTATGTCGAAAAATTCAGATCCAGTTATTATTGAGGAGTTAATCAATTTATTGAAAGAGGAAACCCAGTACATCTATTCTCTTATTTTTAACCCTATTAATCCTGTAGAAATTGAAAAATACAAAAACATCTATCAATTTATAAAATCAATTTAGTTTATAAAATGCTTATAGATGATCAAATTTTTGAAAAAGGAAAAAAATCTATCATCTTATGTGAGGATGACAGGACAGCTCTTGATGTTGAAAAAGTATTAAAATCAAAATTTTTAGATTTTAATATTACTTATTTTCCTGCTCATGACTTTGTGGCTTTTAGTGACAGTCCTTCTAGTTCTGAAATTATACTCGGCAGGGCAAGTTGTTTTGAAAAATTAGATAGCACTGAAATTTTAATCATTACTATCAACTGTTTATTAACTAAGTTTTCTATTAATGAGGATTTATTAAAAAAAATTACAATTAAAAATAAATCTAAAATTAAGTTAAAAGATATTTTAGAACAGTTGGTGTCTTTTGGCTATAACAATCAAAATAACGTCCATACTAAATTAGAATTTTCATTAAGGGGAGATATACTAGATATCTATTCATCAGCCAACAAGCCTTTTAGAATATCTCTTTTTGATGATGAGATCGAAAGTATCAAAGAATTTGATCCCTATACTCAATTATCTACTAATGACAAAATAATTGATAAAATTGATGTCTTTAATTCTTCTTTAGAATTTACAGTTCCTCATAATTCCCTTTATTCAATACTGGATTATTATAAAGCTGATAGATTTATAGCTTTTAATAGTTCTGATATTTTGATTGATCAAAGAATCATATTTCTCGAAGAGGTTTATAAGTCTTTAGAGCTAGAAAATAAACTTGATGATTATTTTCTCAACCTGATGAATTTCAAAGAATTCGAATTTGGGAAATTAAATTTCACTTCTGCTAATTCATTTTTAAATATTAATAAAATCGACTCGTTAGAATATCTCTTAACGTTACAGAAAAAAATTCACATTTACCAAGGTGGTTCTAAATCATCACTTTTTAGTCAATATGAAGAGATGTTAAAAAAAAGCATCTTTGTAGACAATTCCAAAATTTCTTTTTTAAGCACTGCTATCTCGAAAAATTACTTATTTAATAATGAATTCCATATCAATGCATTTTTAAAGCAATTAAAACCTACAAATTCTGATCAATCAGTTCTTGATTTTAATGATCTTGCTTTAGGTGATCCTGTTGTCCATCAAAAACATGGTATTGGGAGATTTGTTGCGATAGATAGAATGCCTTTTAGTGATAAAACGAGAGAATTCATAAAAATTATATATAGAAACAATGATAAATTACTTCTACCAGTAGAAAATCTTAATTTAGTGACAAGATATGGGTTTGAGGATAGTTCTCTTATTTTAGATAAATTAGGTTCTGCGGACTGGTTATCTAGAAAATCTAATATTAAAAAGAAGATCAGATTTATAGCGGATAAATTATTAAAAAATGCAGCCAAACGTTTAAACATCAAAACCGTACCTTTTGAATTTAATCAATCAGATCTTGATAAATTTAATCAATCTTTTGAATTTGTAGAAACCCCTGATCAACTAACTGCTATTGAACAATCTTTATCTGATTTAACGTTGGGTAAGCCTGCTAATAGATTAATTTGTGGCGATGTAGGTTTTGGTAAAACAGAAGTAGCATTAAGAATTGCTTGTGCAACTTATTTATCAGGTCATCAATTTGTCATTGTTGTCCCAACAACACTATTAGCTATGCAGCATTTTAAAACCTTTACGAATAGATTTAGTTCTATGAATGTTAATGTGGCAAGCCTATCTAGATTTTCTTCCCTTAAAGAAAAAGAATTAATTTACAAAGGTCTGGGTAATGGTGATATTCAAATACTTGTTTGTACCCATAGTTTATTTAAAAGAGATGTTGCATTTAATAATCTCGGAACTTTAATTATTGATGAAGAGCAAAAATTCGGTGTAGTTCAAAAAGAATTTTTAATTAATAAGTATCCCCAGATTCATATTTTCTCTTTATCGGCCACACCTATTCCTAGAACGCTCCAAATGTCACTGATTGGATTAAGAGATTTAAGTTTGATAGGCACGCCACCCACAAATCGTATTACTATTCGAACCTATGTTCAGAAATACGAAAGAGTTGTTCTTTTAACAGCAATCAAAAATGAATTAGATCGTAATGGTCAAATTTTTATTGTTGTACCTAGAATTAGTCATATTCCTTTTGTCGTCAGTGAAATACAAAAAATTGGAATTGATCTGAACTATTCTATCGGACACAGCAAGTTAAAAGAAAAAGAAATAGAGGAAGTGTTTATTAATTTCAGTGGAGGAACTATTAATTGTTTAATTTCAACTAATATTATTGAATCCGGAATTGATATAAAGAACGCCAATACATTAATTGTTTTTAATTCTAATCTATTCGGATTGTCTCAACTCTATCAATTAAGAGGAAGGGTAGGGAGATCTGATCGTCGTGCTTACGCTTATCTATTTCACGATTCAGAAAAACTCATTAGTAAAAGCGCTCTCAAGAAACTTCAAGTTTTATCTAATTATGAAAATTTAGGATCAAACTTCCAGTTAGCTACAGAAGATTTAGAAATTAGAGGCGCTGGTAATTTATTAGGAGATGAGCAAAGCGGTCATGTTAAAGATGTTGGTATAGAAATGTATCAAAATATGCTTAAAGATGAAATAGGACGTCTTAATTCCAAAAATTATGATGAAAAAGATGAGGAGTTTGAAGAGTTTGAATTTGATGCATTTTTTGAATATTTCATTCCTAAGAGTTATATTGTAGATGATATTTCTAGATTAATTTTTTATAGAAAATTAACGAATGCAAAAAATTATAAAGAAATCAAAAATACTGAATATGAGTTGATTGATCGGTATGGAAATTATCCGGATGAAATTCAAAATCTTTTCAATCTATTAAAGATTAAAATTCAATCTTTATCTTACGGTATTGTAAGATTGAATATCCAGCGCACATACATTGATCTTAAAATTAATATCAAAAATGAAAAATTAAGTAAATTTTTTATTCAATTAGTACAAGAAGGTATGATTAAAATGATATCTTCAGACACAATTAGAATTAAAAATAATATTGATAAAGATTATTTTTATGTGATAAATTTATTTTATAAAAAAATAGAGGGTTTGATTAGTAATGAATGAACAACAAGAACAATTGCCTAAAACGAATGCGGAGTGGGTTGTTTATTATCAATCTATTTTAGCTGAATTTACAGATGAAGAAAAAGTAATAGGATCTCCTATATCTGTTGATGATTTTGCTGAACTTCCCTTGAAGCGAAAGCAAAAATATTTAAAAAAACTCTATTCTCATATTGACGAACAGACTTCTTCCAAATAATATTTATTGAAAATGATTAACGAAGACTACATTCCAAAAATTGATTTATCTAATTTAATTGCTCATGGAGTTAATTCACCCGAAGCTCAAAATACAATTCAGGAAATTAAAAAAGCTTCCGAGGAAGTTGGTTTTTTTACTGTGACGAACCACGGTGTCTCCAGTCAATCCATCGATAAAATTACAACAACTGCTAGAAGTTTCTTTCATCTACCTCTTGATAAAAAATTAACTATCGCTCCAAAGAAATGGAATAAAAATACTGATACAGTTTACAGAGGATATTTTCCTAGTGAAGTAAATGGAAAAGAAGGTCTCGATATTGGCGATCCTCTTTTAACCCATGATATGACTGATTTAACTCAAAAAGAAAAATTTGAAGTAAATCATAATATGTCCGCAATAGATCACGATTGGCAAAATACGATTAATAATTATTATGATCAAGTTTTTGGTTTAGGCATTCATCTTTTTAAAGCTTTGATCAGTTGCTTTAGTTCTAATATCGAATTAGCTGATTTTGCTTTCCAAAGACCTAAAACTCTTTCCACTTTGAGATTTAACTATTATCCTAACCAGGAAAAACCAGTTGAAATTTCTTCGCAAGATGGAGTGGCTCTTGGATGTGAAACTCATGTGGATAGCGGTATTATGACAATTCTTTATCAGGATAAAAAAGGAGGTCTTCAAGTTCAAAATAGACATAATCTCCAATGGTATGACGTTCCTCATGATCCTCAATCTTATGTTGTTAATTCTGGTTTAGCTCTCCAGTACCTCACAAATGGTCATTTTAAGGCTACTAATCACAGAGTTTTGTTTAATAAGGAAGAAAGAATTTCAATCCCTTTCTTTTTTGAGCCTTCCTACGATTTTAATATTAATCCTAAGCATATAGGAATAGTCGATAAACCATTATATGAAGTTGATAGCTATGAAAACTTTCTAACTAATTCTTTAAAAAAGTTTGTAGAATATGAAAGACCTTAATACCTAAATAGGAATATTAATTATTCTCAATAATCCAATTTAAAATATCATTCTTAATTTCTGAGTCTTGTTTTAGTAACTCTTTAGCATGTAATTTTGAGTCTGTTATTATTTTTTTTATCTTCATTTCAGTTAGTGTTTCCACTAAAAAATCAACAGCATCTTTAGTTGTAGCTCCAGGAAATAGTTCATCGTTGGCACTTCCAATGACAAGTCCTTTTATCTCACCTATATTTTTTATTAAATTATTATATGTAATGATTTCATTTGCATATTCACCCGATGATTTATGGGGAGCGGTGGAGGGCGATAAAAAAACAACTCCCTTAATATCCTTTTTTGTTTCCTGATCGGAAATTAAAGACAGTGCAATCCAAGCTCCAAAGCTACCCCCTATAATAAATATTCCATTATCACTTTCATACCATGAACTTGATTTTATAAATTTTAAAACTGATTTAACTTCATTTTCAACAATGTTTTCTAAAGCAGTTTCCTGATTATCTTCTGCGTAAATAAGTTGATTGCTTTTAGCTCTACTTCCAACTGTACCAAAGCATTTAAAACCTTTGCAATCTGGTTCATTTCGATCAAATGTAATTAAATTCAAACCTTTTTCTAAAAAATCTTCAGAGATCGTAGATAAACTATTACTCTTACCTCCTAAGCCAGTAATGTAGATAACAGTTGGTAAATTTCTATTCTCATCAATACTAACAGTTATTGGGAATTTTTTACCTTCATTAGTGGTTAATTCAAAAGTTTCTGAAATAGCTAAGTTTGAATAGATCCAAAGATTAAATATTAAAAAGATAATTTTCATAATTGTAATTTTAGTGGCGGAGAGACTGGGATTCGAACCCAGGAAGGGCTTGCACCCTTGTCAGTTTTCAAGACTGATGCGTTCAACCGCTCTGCCATCTCTCCGTATAGACTTAAATTAAGATATTTTTATATATTCATGAGATATACTTGCAACAATAATTACTTAGAATCTGAAAAAATGAATAAATTATTTATCATAATATTAATATTTTTATTTAATTCTGTTGCGATTGCTCATGATGACAATAATTGCGATGTTTTAAAAAATTATGATTTCAGTCAATTTGATTCCTGGAAAGATACTGTTGTTCAAAATGCTTCTCAATACTCCCTAGATTCAAGTTTTGTAGCTAATCTAATAGAGCCTTATTCTGTAAATAAGAATGTTATTAAGAATGATAAATGCCAACCTGAATTCACTTTGACTTTTTCCGAATATCTTGAAAAAAGATTATCTGATTTAAGAATTAAAAATGGATTAAATAAAATGAGTAAAATCAGTAATTTATTAGATAAAATTCAATCTAAATATGAAGTTCAATCAAGATTTATTGTTTCAATTTGGGGTTTAGAAACTGCTTATGGAGAAATTACAGGAAATTATCCCGTTATAGAGAGCCTGCTTACAATGTCTTATGATGAAAGAAGAAGGAAGTATTTCACCAAAGAGCTCTATAAATCCCTAACAATCATTAAGGAAGGTCACATTAATATTGAAAACTTTAAAGGATCTTGGGCTGGAGCAATGGGTCAAAATCAATTCATGCCTTCTAGTTTTTTAGCGTATGCCCAAGACTTTGATGGAGACGGTAAAAAAAATATATGGACTAATGAAGCTGATGCATTGGCATCGATTGGGAGATATCTTAAAGGTGTAGGATCAAATAAGTGGAATGATGATTATACATGGGGTAGGGAGGTTATTCCTCCATCCAACATCGAAAATTTGGAGCCAGAACTTTTCATTAAAAGAACAAAAGGATGTCTTGCCATTAAAAAATTATCAAAAAAACTACCCTTATCAGACTTTTCAGATCTAGATTTTTTATCTATGGATGCTAAAAAGTTACCAAGTATCAACCTAAATAGTTATTTAATTAAAATGGGTAGAGTCAAGTCTGACTATAGATATTTTATAGTCTACAATAATTATTTAAATATTCTCTCTTATAACTGCTCTAACTATTATGGATTATCTGTAGGTTTATTGAGTGATAAATTTAAATAATTCAGTTATTATACTGTTTTTACTCAGTTTATTATCATGTGAAAATGCAAATTATAATAAATATATAAGCGATAAGGATTTTTTTAAAACTACTAGCACTAAAAATAATAAGGTCATTTCACAGTACAATTATGATTTCACCTATTCTGGTTCTGAGAAATATGAAATTAACGAAAATTTAGAAGATTTTGTTGTTTATCATAAATCTCTTCCTATTCCTTCTGTTTTAAAAGTATTTAACCCTAATAACCTTAGTGAGTATGAAACTGTAAGAAATGTCTTTATTGATTCAGGTTCGAGTTTTTTTGAAATATCAAAAGTATTGAAGAGTAAATTATCATTAAATTCCGATGTTTATATTGAGTATTTAAAAGATGAATCTAAAAATCTAAGATCTGTTGAATTATCCAAAGAAACTAGCGTTGTTGATCTTAATACAAACGAAATTATTACCGAAGAAATCTTGGATAGACCGATTGAAATAAGTGAAAAGCTTGAAATAAACAATGATAAACTAGCTAAAATCAACTCTCTAAGCCCTGAAGGTAAAACTACATTATTTATCTATATAGATAGTTACTCCGATTATTCAGAGGCAAGATTAAAAACTAATAAAATAAGGAACCTGGATCTTACTATCTCATCTCAAAATGGCTCTTTTGAAGTTTTAGCTGGTCCTTTTCTCTCTATTGATGTAGACGAGAGGTTAGGTTTTCTATTAAATAACGGCTTTAATAATGCAAAAATATATCGTTAAATTCTTATTCTTAATCTTTCTATTTGTTAACTCAAATTCTCACGCTCTGGAATCTATTGCAAAAGAAGCATACTTACTTGACCTTAATGCAGGGCAGGTCTTATTAGATCTAAACTCTGAATCTAGAACATTTCCATCAAGCATGACTAAAATGATGACTGTTTTAGT
>Ga0208770_1000568_pt1 | contig 22566 bp, 10 predicted proteins | sample AntAceMetag02UK9_FD_184771 | JGI IMG/M metagenome (GOLD analysis project Ga0208770, IMG submission 184771) | Saline lake microbial communities from Ace Lake, Antarctica - Antarctic Ace Lake Metagenome 02UK9 (SPAdes) (version 2) | ecosystem: Environmental > Aquatic > Non-marine Saline and... | reverse complement strand
GATGATATACTGGCACAACTGCAAGAAACAGGCGATTTGGACCTTTTTTCATTAATTTCATTGTTTAATCTATTACTTGTGACTTGTGAAAAGTGTAATTCGAGAACAGGTCACGCGATTTATCGTATTCTATGCCATATCGAGCTCGATTCGACTGGTTTTACATGGTTTTGGTGTTTAATTTGTTAGGTTATGATAACTTATCGATTGTTATGCCACAGTTTCAGTCATGAATACGGACGACAATAGGATAAAAAGAACAATTTCATTGTTTAATTTTATTAGTATAAAGAGGAATAAAAGAGGGTTTATGGGCTTATTTTAGTAGGGGTAGGGTTAGGGTTAGGGTTCTCTACATCTAATCTATATATTTTTAAATATCTGTCATAAATTCATCTTCGTCATCTTTCTCTTCTCTATATGGAGCAGCGTTTGGATCAATATTAAATCTTCTAGTATGTTCTGTAACAAGCATTTCAAATAATCTTTTATACATTGCCATTGCTAATTTGCATTCTTCAATCCTTGCTCCAATTTCTTCGGTTGATACATGTTCTATTATAGATTTTACACGATGCAATTCGGTGGCAAGTTGGTTTGCATATTCTTGAAGTGTAATTTGTTCTTGAATTTCTCCTTCTTCTAATGGGACACTAACACTTGGAACAGAAGACATTTTTAAGATTAAAAAATACTTTTGAATTATTTTTGTTTAATTATTTTATTATTTATATATATACTTTACAATTGTTTCAGATATAAAGGCCATCACTAGATGATGTAAAAAGTCTAATATGAGATGCAACAGATGAAGTACCTCTATCTACAGCAGTTTTATTTAAACCACCAAGTAATGAAAAATGAGAAATTAAAAGTCTTTTACACGAACAACCTGGATGATATTCTACCATGAGTGGGAATAAAGCCCCATCCATACCATTCTTTTTTATAATAGAAACGAAACTAGGTTGCGGATATAATGGGGGTTCAATACCTACATAATAATATTGTGTAAGTTGTGAAGATAATTTTACTTCTACATTTGAACGTCTACATGTATAAGGGACCCAGTTTTCTCCATGACACATATAAGGCGCTATCTGCTGGAGTACACGGAGCCTGTTTCCGATAACCAATCCGGATCCGAGAGTTGAGTTGCCGTATCTAGATCCCACCCTACCGACCCATTTGGGTTCAATTGAAAATCTCCAAGACAGAGGCTCTCGCACAGTTCGTCCACTTCTAGTTTTGAGGTGTCTGTTTGGGATTCTTGTGTTAAGTCTATTAAAAACTGGTTGTCTAGAGGGGTATTTAATTTTGTCCTTTTTCGCATAGGAGGCGAGTCTAATACTGTGGATTCTTTCTCCATTTGCGTCGTATTCAGTTTCATATCCCGAGTCGCTGTCGTCATCTCCAGGCCCATCATCAGATCCAGACTCTCCGTCCGATCCATTGGATAACGAGCCAAGGTCGTCGTATGTGCATTCACTGTCCGTTTCTGAGCACAAAAACTGTTGTCCGTTTCTGTCAATTTTGACCCCATAGTCCCACGTCCCTGCATCTTCGTAAGGGTCCGTGCGCAACCCAACAAGTTCGAGGTTGAAGAAGTGAGTACCGCAATCGCGGTTTTGAACGGACCGAACTTCTTGATCATACGCTTTGGAGAACGCATCCTCCGAGAGTTCGTTTTCATCCACTCGGACAGACTCAATCCCCGGGTTGAGTGGCAACCAGCGGGTTCCCTCCAAGGCAATGCTGACTGGATTGCGTTTTGACCTAGAGATAATGGAGGTAAACAATGTCCAGAGTCTATATTGGCTCTCGTCTTGTTTACATCGAAATACTCGTGACTCGGGTCGTAGACTTCGCTTGTAGGTTTCATCGTTTGGGTGGATTTTTCTGTACAGACTGACTCCTGGACTTGACTCTGTAATAAAACACCTAACCAGTCCGGTGTGGAAATAGGAGTCGGGATCTTTTCTAATACTGGTTCCGAGTAACCTAGAGAATAAGGAAATTCCGCAATAACGTTCAAGTCTATGGACAACGCTGACTCCCCCAATTGGTTCGACTTTGGTTCTTGATGGGTCGGTACGGAGTCCGGAGTCCCAAGTCCCAAATCCAAGGATGATTCGTCTAATTTCAACTGGGAGAAAATCCCAGAGTTCAAACTCCCCTCTTGATTCGAATCGTGTTGTTGTAGTTGTAGACATGTTTGTGGAGAAAATAATTCAGAATTAGACATTTGTTTTGATTATTTTTGATTATTTTTGATTATTTTTGTTTTGTTTTGGTTTTATTTTTTGTTAGTTTTGTCAGAGCTTGTAAAAATTTGGATGTTTTGTCAATTTTAGTTGGAGTTGTGACAATTTTTTGAGTGTAAGCCCGTAACATATATATATGACTATATACCTTTATCCGCAACATTTCTCAGAATGAGTAGATGTTCTCACCAAATTTTCAAATCACTGTTTAACAAAGTAATACATTTTACACTCGGGTAGGAACGATAAATAGACCGTATTTTCACTGGTTCCCCGATTGATATATATGACAACGTTTATATATAGATATAGACCTTTACATACAACCTAGATTCGATTCATCGGGGAAACTATTTACACTGGACATACACTGGACCGAATATACGACAACGTTGATATGTAGATATATACCTTGACATACAACCTAGATTCGATTCGTCGGGGAAACTATTTTAAACCGTACCAGTATATAATAAAACACTAACGAACATATAACGGTTCGTAAAATACACTAACGACTATATAACGGTAGTATTTTTGATATATCTGAACAAGTCTCAAAGAATCACACAATGCTGGTTTTTATTTTTATAAAATAAATAAAACAAACAAAACAAACAAATAAAAATAAATAAAAATAAAATAATATAGAAAATACAAGATGTTTACCATATATGCAGAATTATCTGGAATCCCAGGTCTCCAGTCAAAGGAGGTACAAACATTAGAACAGTTTGTAGCGGAACTGAAGACTACACCTTCATTGGAGACGGTGTTTAATGTGGCTGGACCTGGTAGTGATACCATTCATGATTTGGAGCATATACCAGAGATATTGGGTATGTGGTCGTATGATGACGTAGACATGTCTGGACCAGTCTATACATGGATTGCAAGTGGCTTTAGGTTACTATCTTTACGGGGTCCTAATGGATCTGGTATCAAAAGTTTGTTTACATATACAGAGACAGACGACCGGTTGTTAACCAATACAGTTAGAAGACAAGATCGCAATATTAGGTTTGCAGCCTCTAATGGGACCGTAGATCTATTCAGGAAAAAGATTAGAGAGCATAGACATACACTGATTTCATACACGGATGTGGCGTCTCAGTTGGTCCCATTTGAAGACGACGTGACCCCAAATATAAGATATACACTGGACCAGTATATGAAGATGTCGTGTGTGTTTGTTGGACTGGAATTATATTTATGCGAATCCCCTTTACTCAATAAGATTAGGAATCTAATGGAGATCGATTCAAAGACTATATTTGGCCGTACATCACTGTTTAATCTTCCTGATCCAATTAGAAGATATATACCAAGGATGCATGTAAAGCCAATACTGAGACGGCCGAATGGTTTGGTACCATTTGTAATAAAACAAATGCGTGCCAAGAATATAGATAGCAGTGAAGTTATGACTGTATCCAGTGCATTGACGATGGACCAACTGGCCCATGTAATGTATGTACTTGAACTGGACGCACATGTTATTAGAGAAGATGTATATTATAAACTGGCTTCTATACTTAAGAAAACCAATGTAAAGTCTAAAGATTTTAAAAAGAAATCTATTAGTCATACAGATTTTATCAAAGGGGTATTGGATAACAAATGCCCCTCTATTTATGCGTCTATAAGGGGGAGTCCTAGAAGGGTGGACGTATCTAGAAAGAATCCTGTTTCTGGGGCTGCTGTATTGAGGGTTTCAGGGGAGTTGTCTATGAATGCACACATAGAGTTTGAATTTAACGTGAACACGGCTGGAAAGTTTGATGAGAATATTATACATTCTGGATTCTATAATGCGTTTAGTGTATTGAAAAGGGGAGAGAATGGGGGCATGAAAGAGTCGTGTGGGGATTGGAATGGGTCGACTGGGGCCATGGCTTCTAATAAACTATGTTCTGGAACCCCATATTATGTTACAGATAGACCCCGAGATGTAGATCCTGGAAATGATATCGTGGTATCAAAGGAGATTAATACTATAGACGATTTGAATTTGTTGTTCAAGGATATTATTAATTGTATTGAAGAAGATGATCCAAAGAGTATACTATTTGGTACAGAGGTGTATTATATTTCCCCAGATGCATTTGATAAAGAAGAAGATGTTTTGGATGGGGCTCTGTTCAATGGTTTAGAAGGGGGATCTAACAAGGGACATTATATTCTGTCTCTAAGGGATTTTTTAGACCAAATTTTGTTATTTGATACCAAGAACAATATAAGTATAGATCGTAGTGGTGTAGTACTTGGAGTGTATGATACGGTTCGTAGGGCACATAATGGGGTAGTCCGAGACGAGGCAGAGATTTCACATTCTATAGAAACAACCAAATCAGAGGAAGGGGATGTAAAGGGTGCAATGGAAGATGCAGAGTTAATTAGGAATGCCAAGCGTCGAGAGTTTAATGTCCGACAGACGAATTCGATAGAATCGTTTATTATCTCAAACAAAGATGGGAAAAGCAGCAAGTTTGTTAATATGACCCCTAAGAATGATATCATCCAAAGAGTAATGTATAATGTACATTCTGGGGGTGGTACCCAATTCCCTATAATTCAAAAGATAGCAGAAGCTGGATATAAGATAATAGAAGAAGATATTAATAGTCTGGAAAATGCCCGTATTACTGGATGCACTGAAGAGGTTATCGCAAGTTGTCAGAGGCGAGTAGATAATGGGGCGAATCCACAAGTATGGGTGACACATCATGCAAGTATGTACGATCCCTTATTAGATGGAATGTTACTCGATACATATTATATTGATCCTACCAAACGTCGTAGTAATTATTGTAAACCTCAAACTGGAGAGAGGATAATGGATAGGGTTCGTACTATAGATGCACCAGATGTTGAAATTGGTAAAAGATACAATCCTACCGAATGGGAAGTTTCACTTCCACCCGTAAGCCAGGATGCCAGAGAATACAAGGGGGGTGATCTGGTTTTGTTCGATCAAAAGAGTCAGTATATGTCAGTGGGTATGGGATGTGGAAATAATACCAGACCCAATGATCCATGGAATATGTGGCCCCAATTTATGACTGAGAGAAACCCATCATTGCAGGAGATTACAAGGCCCATCATGTCTTATTTTATAGACTGTGGTACTATTAATATTGACCCTACAACTGTAGATATGGAGGCATTACGAGACTTTACTACAATCCATTGGAAACACGGATCCAGATTAAAGGCGTTGTTAACGGGTAGACATGGCTCAATGGTTATCTCATCTGTTGATTTGATTACATGGACAATGGATATCATACAAGAGCAGCAACTGGATGAAGGAGGTGACGTGGACATGTATGATATAGCCAGAGAGTTTCAGATTGATATTTTAAAGATAAAGACTGGGAGGTTTTCATTTGATATGGATACTAGAGATTGTTTGTGGCATATTCTATACAAGGGTGAGATTGTACCATTTGAAGATTTTGGGATAGAATTTGTAGAAGATCCCCAATTGGATTATAAGATCTCTACTGCATTACGGCATAGACTTGTTGTCCCCACTGAACACCCTTTACTTGTAGAGTACAAACATACAGCAGATATGGTAGGGATGAACCCATTATTATTTATAGATATTCCAGTCCCTGTGAGAAACGGGCTTTTGTGTACAGCGGTGAGGGAATCGTGTGCGGTGTTTGGTTTATTGGCAAAGAATTTGATTCGAATTAAAAGTCTCCAGGGTGAATATTTACCCGATGGGTATCAGGTTACTAGGGCGGATGTAAAATTGGCTACTAACAAATCTATAGGTAAATGTCGAATGAATGGAATGAATGGATGGGTTGTAAAGAACAAGATGGATTTGTTAGAGACTGAAAAATATACGAGAGACAAGGCATATATCAGTACAGATAGATTTAACCCAAACATGCATGTATATGTAACCGAGTTCCCCCTCTCTAGAAAGACGGTTGTACAGGCAGCTTCTGTAATGCATAGAGATGTTAGGATGGCACCAGAAGGTCTGCGCAATTATATTGTATCACAATCTGGACGTATCATGGAAAAGATTTCTATTGCATTACCTGTAAACGACCCCTGTTTTAGAATACGTACAGATAGCTTGCTGGTGAGTAATGCTAATGCATGCATGGTCGAAGCGATGTTTTCAGAGTATACCCAACATTCTATTCAAGAAGACGGGGTTGGCATCCCTGGATCTGTACCTGGGTATACAAAGGAAGTTGTTAGTAGAGAGATGATACAAACTGAATTTAAGTATAAGAGTGTAAAGTTAAAAGATGTAAGTCATGAATATAGAGGGGGTATGTATGAAGGGTTGGCTACTGCTCAAAGGGGTCCTTCTGATATAAAGAAAAGGTGTGACCAAGTAGAATATACCGTTGTAAAGAATAGTCAATTGATGTACGATTTTCATAAAGAACAAGGCGGTATACTGGATGACGTCATAGGACCAGATTTACCCCCTGACGTTTTTTGTTCAGAGGTTGCAAATAAATGTATGGGTAAAGACGCAAATTCCATAGTGGTTGCATTTCAAAAGGACTTTGATTTGTACGAAGCAATGTATATAAAGGCCCATGGTAATATGCGTATTGCTGGAGGACCCGGTACTGGTAAAACACATACGGTACTTCGATTGGTTTCTACATACGACGAACTTAAAGATGGCCTGTCGATCTCTGCAACACCATATCATGCAATCACACAGACATTTAAACCGTACATGTCCCATGCCGCAACTGCCCATTCATTCATGGGGTGTGGAGTTAGAATGAGTGATACATGTAGAAAACCATTTAGATTACTTACACGTGCAGGAGATAATGCATGGAGACCCTTTAAACCATATAATAAAAAGAATGCGATAACAATCTTTGATGAAACCCAGTCTATTTCAAAGTCGTTTGAGGAAGGCTTAAAGGCGTCCGATTACTTGGGGGGTACAATGATTATTAGTGGGGATGAATATCAACTGTCTTGTATTGGAGGAGACGGGGTCGATTTGAATGGGTCTGTCGTTCGATCAATTACAAACAATTTTACATATATAAAAGATATAGAATATCGCAAGAAAGAACCTAAATATATTATAGGGAAACAAGCTACAAGAGACGGTGATGCAATGATGTATATCGATCCATCTATGTGCGATTATACAAGTGGGGGTGCCGCGTATAAGAATTGGATACAGAAACTTGAAATCATCGCACATGACATATTTTTAGACGGAAAGTCTGATACAATCATTGCTTGTCAGAGTTATAATACGGCGGGTATATGTGTATCTACCGTTGTTAGACTTGTATTGTTAATGGGAAAGAACCCAGAGCATGTATTGATTCATATTGGAGGAGCATCTGAAGATAAAAACAATACTGTCGATGACGAAATTCAAGAAGCAGAACTCCAAAGAAAGTATCTATATCGACCAGGAAAACTTGAATCACATAAACAGAAATTACATGGAGTCCCACTTATGTTTTATAAGAATATACATTATATTGTCACAAAGGGGTTCTCGTGTCATTCTTCTAATGTAGGTGTCGATAATGGTAAAGTCAATCAGACTACTATGCTTAGATATGTGGACTCTCGTATACGATCAAGTGTGATGAAATGTAAGAAAAAACCTACCTTGTACCAAGATGTATTACACCTTACATTTCGTGAAGTTACGAGTAACCCAAATGGGGGTAGATTAATCGAATTGACAGAGTATGAAGCAGCCACTTATCTTATGTACCCGTTTGTTGCACAGAGAGTTGGATTGATTGGATTGACCCTTACAAATGTGACTTCTCTTCAGATCTCGATGATGAACCAGTATGGACCAGGAAATGTATATACTCGATCATATGAACCATTAAGAGAACAACTTAGAGCCGTGGCTGTAAAATATGGTCGATGGTCTACCCTTACAACATTATGTAGACAATTGCAAGTTATACTTACACGTGTCACTACAAACTCTCGTACTAATATCGTTGATGTTGAGATAACGGATATGTTTTATAAACATATGAATTACAAGGCCATGTCAGGTGCAGATTGCGATGGATTCTGTGCCTTGTTTAATACCAGAAATAGAAAAGACCCCGACGCAATTTCAAAGATTAATAGAGGCCTTTCAGATTCGATTGTTAGACGAGTCTATTCTACAGTAGATATACATCCTACAGATAGAATTCTCCCTGCTCCTAGAACACTTGGACTTGTTTTCCCTGCTAGTAGTTTAGTATATTCTATGGGTGAGAGCCGTGAATTTATGAATACACTTGTGTCAAACTCTGTACCTCCTAGTATACCATTAAAGAGATCTCATAGTATAGTAGATACATCATCTCATAACCCCAAATTAATTAGAGTGTCTTAATATAGTTACATATATATATCTGAAACAATTGTAAATAATAATAAAATGTCGTCTTCTTCATTAGGGGGTCTCCCCCCTATTTCTAGTTCAGACGAAGGTCTTTCCACAGAGTTTTTAAATTTCGCGTCTCGTCTTGAACATCAACTTGAACAGACGTCGATGGAGACTTCTGATATAGCATTGTTTGGGACACAATCTGTTTTAAATACAGCAGAATCATACCAACAAACAATACGGGCTATGATTGATGCAGGTGCAATAGGTGCTACAGAGGGGGCTGCAGAGATTGCGGCAATAGAGGCAAATCTTGTAAAAGGAAGGGAATCACAAGCAATGTTAAAGGAGTTGTATAATAGGGCGGCTAGTAGTACAATGGATCTATTCAAGTCCATTGGGAGAAAACGTGATAGTATCCATAGCGCTGTCGCAGAAAAGGCAGTTGAAACGGCAAAGAAAGTCAAACAAACAGCACAAGCAGCATCCGATAAAGCTCGCGCTATTTATGATAAAGACTTTAAGGCATTTTCTGATATGACGGCAACCATAGAACAAAAGGAAGCTGCATTTAAGCTCCAGTTACAGAAACCATTTGACGAAGCAAAGTTGGAGCAAATGTCTGCGGATATCAAACAGCTGAATGTAGAACTTAGGCCTATAAATGCACGCGTACAGGCTTCAAATTCTATATGGGAAGAAGCCGCAGCTGACCTTAAGAAATTCAGATCTGAACTTATACAAATTGTCAAGGATAGCGAACAGTTTAAAACGGCGACTACTATAGCAAATGAAATTTCAAAATTGGCAATAGGGGGGGATATTGCAGAAGTAATGCACCCTATATCCCAGATAGGAAAGCAATTAAAAAGATCGTGGAATCTGATAAGTAAGGGGTACGTATCGATTGCAGACAAAGCCATAGAGGGCGACGCAACATATACAGAATTTTTGGCAGAGATAAAGAATGTAACTCAAGACGAACTGGATATTGAAAATACTAGGGTTTCAAAACAACTAGAGGAACTACGTAATATATTTATATCCACTGGTAGTAAAGAACAATTGACCAAAGAAGTTCTAGCAAAGACTGCCCAATGGATGTCTCCATCGTGGAGATATGCAACTGCAGTGTATGATGATTTAGAATCCGTAATTGCAAAGTTTGATAATCTGGAGTTTTTCTCTGATTATGTTTCTTCTATCGCATCTGCAATTGCAATGGTTACCAGGACTATTGCGAGGGGTACGCTTGCTGGGGTATTTAAAGGATTGGAGTTTGTAATCGGAGAAGCCCTTACTACAGTATTAGTGGACACAGGTATTAGCGTAATAGAAGCTATTGGTACACTTACATCTATGTTTTTGGCTCCACCAATACAAGCGGTTATATTGTCCGTATACTTGGAGATGGATGCGTTTAAAGTTCACAACTTTCAACAATGGGCCAACGATTTTTTAAGTGTTTTTATTACGGCATCTGGGGTGGATTCATTCCCTAAGCTCAGAATTGCAGAATATCCAGAATTCACACAGATTGTTAATCCAACAAGTAAAGAAATACAATCCCCCCCTAAGATGTGGGAAATAGATCACAAACAATTAAAAACTGTTATGGACTTTTGGGGGAAATTGTTTATTTCAGAAACGAATAGACGAGGTTCTAAATATCCTCAGTATACGCCACTGCCTAATTATTCTGGAATTTGGAGACTTCCTGGTAAATATATAGACCCAAACCACCACCCACATGATCCAATCGAGAGAATTGATAAATGTAAACAGATAGAAGTAAGTTTGGATGTAGGGACTCTTGTAGACAAGAATGGATTAGCTACCGGAGTGGACAAAGGGGGGAATTTATCTTCTAATCTTATACCAAGGAAGAAGGGGTTGATTAGAAATCTAGTAGATTTCCCGTTATATGAGAATACATTGGTATGGCCTGCAAGGGAAGGAAGTTTTGTACAGACAAATGGAAATTTAACACGTGAAAATATAGATCCAACACTTTTAAAGTTGTGGACAGGGTGGGCCAGGGATGGTACATGGGGTACAGTATACAGTGCAGAAAATGCAACGCTTGGAATTAAATTAAAGGCCGCAGAGACAAATAAAATAGATTTTCAACAGTATATGTCAGCAGACAGGAATTCTCCGTTTGCATGGCATGAGCTTAAACAATGGGCGGACGGAAATGCTGGAAAGAAAACAATTGTACAGCAAAAAATGAAAGGCGTAACACTTGAATTACTCGAAGAGGAAATGAAAACAGATTATCCTGTAAAGGCACGATCTACATTCGAAAAGCTTATGTTTCCTACAGAGAATTCCGAATTAGAAAACCAGTCTACGTTAGATTTTGTGAATATGGTTTTTTACAAGACTGGGAGGTATCCGTACACTCCTAATGCGAGAAAATTCTACCAGAATGTAATAACCAATCACAAGACGTGGGTAATTGATTACCAGCAATTGACTCCTGATACCTTTATAGACGTAGTAGACGATAGGAAATCATCTAGCGCTGAAATTTTAAAGTTTACTAGTGTGGTTAACGAGTTTGAATTGTATATAAAATCATTAAAGAAGACACAGGGGGATACAGACGCTTCATGGAAAGTTGCATTTAAAGAAACGCTGTGGAAAACATATGTACTGGATACTTCACCGAGAACGGAATGGGGGTATATAGTAAGAAACTTGAATCAATTTATTGCAGAGATTCAAATGCAAACAAATATTATGCTTGGAAAGAGAAAGGCTAAGATATGGAATGAGTATATGTCAAGGGTGGCAAAGGTTGGAATTCCATTAAACACAAATAGATTTCATAGGTTGTCGTTTTGTGCCAGGTTGAACCAGTTGGTATATTCAGAGGATGTTACCACGTCAAAAGGGATAATAAAACAAATAGAAGAAAAGGGGGGAAAGTTATTAGAGAATAGGCTTATTACTACTGGATTGAGCACTAAAGAAGAAGTCTCGTGGGTAAAAGGGATTGCAAAAGTAGTGTTTTTACCAGAGAGTGCAAGTGTAGATTTACCGGTATTCTTTGGGGATCTACATTGTAGGATTATTATTGTCCCAAAGCCAGAGATCACGTGCTTTGTAGTGTTTAGGGGGACAACAAACTACTGGGAATGGGCTATAGATTTAGATTTCACAGCTGCAGCGTATGGATCTATTTCAGATAATGGACAGGGAAAATATAAAATGAATCTTCATACAAAAATGGACACACCATTTAACGAGTTCACAGATGTAATATGGGGAGACCCAGATAATTTTGCATTGCATAGAGGATTCTTAAGAGCTTGGCTAGTGTTTAAGCCTATGATTATGAAACAAATGGACGAATTGTATAAAAAGTATGAAATAAAAGATGTGATAGTAACAGGGCATTCTTTAGGGGCAGGGATTGCACAGATTGCATGTTTAGAATTCCCATCTGTTCCAGTTAAACAGAGTTCCACTGGGGCCAGTGCTTTAGCGTTACTGGGGGGTCTTAATGCTGCCCCAAAGGTTATTATGAAACGACCACATTGTTATTGTTACTCATCTCCGGCAGTTGGAGATGATAGGTTTTCATGGCATTTTGTAAATCAAACTTCAGAGAGTGGGCATGTATATATAGATGCAGATTTGATTACATTGATACCCCCAATCTTAATACCGGCAAGTGATAGCTGGTCTGGTGCCATTGTAATGTCTGTTATTTCGGATGTAAAGAATTTGTTAGAAGCAGACGGTGGAGATGTAGGAGCAGCGTGGATAATTCTCAGTAGGGTATTTAAACATTTCAATCTACCATTTAACCCTGCACAATGGAAGACCGGAAATGCAATAGACTGGGGAAAGATACGAAACTCTCTTGTAAAGATAATGACTGCATTTGGTAAACATAGAGCTGTAAGAGGAGGAGGGGTATTTCTACGACTGACAGCGACTGATAGTGGAGCGTTTACAGAAACGTCTGCGGATCCAGGAAGTACGGCTGGTGGGATGTCTATATTTGCACATGGTGTAGTAGGACCCAGCGAATTAGAGGCAAGACATTCATTAGATAACGTTACTCTTGCAATGGATAGAGTAGCAGCAGAACACGAGGATTTATTTGACACTATAGATAAAACAGAACATCCACAGTGGGGGGATGCAGGAACATCTAAACCCGATAAACCTATTTTGAACCCCCCAACGGCGGCAGTGTTAAAAAGTATACAAAGGGGAAAGGTGATAGGTATTACGACTACTAATAAACGATACGCGCGATATCACCAAGTATCTCCAGAACATATAGACCATCACGATATAGTGTGGTTACCAGATGTAGAAGAGATACATAGAAAACAAAAAAGACAACAATCTCGACATAAGAAGAGACGTGTCATGGAAGGAGAGTATCATGGATATTAGTTATTTTTTAAACGGATGTACGAGGAGTTACTTTAAATACTAGTTTTAATACTTCTATACAGTTTGACGGAACTTGACATTGCTGTGTAGATGCCTGTCCTTCATCATCATCCACAAAATATCGTACGGTACCATCTGCATTACGCTTTGTGCCTGTAACGGCTGTACTATCCGCCCAATCTTCTGTAAACCGTGCTACTCTTTTCTGTATAGGCCATGTACCAGCAAAGCTAGCATGTACCTTTAGGTTTTGTTGTAAATGTACATTTTCCATCATCATAGGAGTAGACGGCCATGCTGTGTTTCTATTTACTGATAGTCCTAGATCTGTAGGTATAAGTAATTCTAGGTTATTTCCAGCCTGTGAAATATCCGTTCTAAATTGATGTCCTTGTGTCATTCCAGTGATGGACACATTAATATAACCATGATTTAAATGAGTCTTTGTAATCGTTCTATTCTCCCCTGATACTCCGTATACGGTAGATGTAACGCCTGCATTATTTACCGTATGTAACTTGTTCGTCGTCCCTCTATGAGGAGTTGTTGTCCCAGTTTGATTTCCAAAGTTTCCTAACCCAGGTTCCCCTACAAGTTCTACTGATGCATTAATCAGTTCTACATCACATAATTGCAAATCTCCAGATGTAACAAATTCTTGTCCTTGTCTCGTCACCCATAACGTCATTAATTTGGAACGATGCGTTTGATACCTATGTGCAACCCCATCGGGGCCTAGTACATGATTCGACATTCTATATCTGACACGGTAGTAAAAGAGTTGGTATTTTACTATAGTGTCAGATATAACAACTATGGCTGACATTGATATGGAGGGCACCTCTGCCTCTAAAGTAGGGGGTAAGCGCAGTACACCTGAAGTTGGAGAAGAAGATGCCGTGTTCGAGTTTAAATCCACACCTACACTTAAAAAGGGCAAAAGTGATAAAGAAAGCAAGCCAATCGATCTTTCTATTACTGGAAAGAGTACCATCAGTGTAGGGAACTATATTGCAGTTGTTGGAGACAGTGATCTTCGGATTGTCGCCATAGGATATCAAAACAAATCAAAAAATAAAATCGCTACATTTGAGATCTCAGAGGATGGGATTGTGGGTAAAAGACAAACTAGTGTTACCCCTAATGAATTTATTTCTAAATACGATCATGTGCTTCGTACTACAGAAACGATTAATTTACAAAGGGGTAATTTTTTAAATCCACGTAAATTACACGGAAAGGTGGAAGAAATAAAGAATACTCCTAAACCAGTAGAGAGTTCTACTGAAGATAAATTAGAAAAGGAAACTACCTCTGAGATGGACGTTGAAGTACAAGGCGACCAACCGTCGGAAAACAAGGTAGATGAAACAACTGAAATATTGGAATCTACACAGGATGTATCCCAGGTAAAAATCCTTGATCCGACTACTGTACCAGTTGTTGAAGATGAAACGGTTGTACCAGAGAAATCAGAGGAAACCAAAGACGAGAATGAAGATTTGGCTGTACTTGTCGGGGGAACCAGTGAACCTCCTAAAGAAAAACCCCCTACTACAAGATTAACTATTATGGAAACACAGTTATCTAGGTTATTAGAACATGCAGAGAATACTACAGATGTAGACCTGTCACAGATGTATTTCGAAAAGGCAGGGGATTTACAAACCCGTATAGATACCTATAAGAATATGCCAACAGAACTCAAAAAGGCGGAAAAGGACAACGAGGATACACGAAAAGCAGAGATGGAGACTGTAGAAGACAACACTACAAAGCAGAGAAAGAGTGTAGCTAAAGAGTCCAACTCGCCACAACAACAATTATCTACAGAAAATATAGTCGCGCCCATTACCGTTGATGCATCGACAGGAGGTGCTGTAGATATGGAAATAGATCAGGTATTAGACAGTACATCTGCTGGTGCAGTAGAAGATAAACCCCGTATAGTAAACGGTCTTGTGTCTCCAACAGAAGTAGATACACACAATGGAGATGTGAACGAGTCTGTAGATAACGTACTATTGGGATCTCTAACACGTGCACATGAAGATGTTATAATGGAAGGAGATGGGCCTGGAACAAGTGCGAATGCTCAAATTATAAGTAATATCCAATCTGGTGTACAAGATGACATGGAACAAGTCGTAGAACACGGTCCTGGAGAGGGTGTTGCAATGGATGAATCCATGTCTGCAGAAGAGATTCAAGCACAATTGGAACTTGATAAATTGGATGCAAAAATGAATGAAATGGACCAATCACCTACAAGTGGTGATATAGATGGAGCAGCGTTTCAAGCATTAGTGGCAACACGAAAGATACTCGTTGCACAAGTTGAAAAGCTTAAAACAGATAAAGCACTCCGTTCCAGTAAATTACAGAGTGATCCAAGAAATGTTCAAGATATTACAGGAGAAGAATCTGCAAAGAAAACAGCACATGAAGAATCACTTGCACAAATTCGTAAAGGTATACCCGATTTTGCACAAACAGCCGCCCAATTACACGGTAGACCTTCCCCCTTTGGTAAAAAAGGTTCAACTGTACCCTTTGATCAAGATAGTCTTGCACATAATAAAAAGTTATATGTACAAATGCTCAAGGATAATCAGATAAGAGATCTTCGAACATCACAAGCCCCTTCAATAAAACAATTGTTTGGAGAAACAGTCGACGAGACGGGTAACAAACTTCAACCTCCAGATTTTGGTACAACAGGACTTGGAACACCCGTTTTTGTCCCCGCTGAATCAAGAAATAACTTGTATGATATCTATACAAACATGACGGTTACAGATAAAGAAGCGGTAGGATTTAGAAAAGAGATGGTTCCTTTATGGGACGAGTTTAAACGCGGCAGAGTACATGCAGGCGTGAGTGAAATGATGGCAATGCCTACCCGACTACTCCGATCGGACCAATCCAGTATTAAGAATGGACAGAGACTTCGAACAGATATAAAGGAACAAGATGAAACGTTTGGGTATTTTATGTATTGGTTGTTACACGACAAGTTGGATACTTCTCGTCTATATACATGGCGGTCCTTTCTAGGATTCGCTGCATCGATGGGATATAATGACCTTAGCCAAGCAGATATTAATTGGATGATCACAGGGAATCCAGATGGAAACCAAAGTTCCAATACCAATTTTAAATCTATAGAAGCACCAGAAGGAGAGGATTCACTTGATGTATCTCTTGATATTTTTGGAAATACCCTGACTAGAAGTACATTGAATCATTTACATGCACAAGTCATTGGTAATCCAGAACCTCAAGTTCAATATCCTTCTCGTAATACGTCTCCGTCTGCCTCTCCTATTGATCACAGTATCCATCCAGATGGATCTTCATTTGATGATCGTAAGAATAGACGTACATTTGCTGGACTGCCAAATAGTGTAGTCAACATTCCAGATCCAAGAGTCTCGAAGAGAGGGGGGCAAGATGTGCCAAACGTAAGATTGGTAACAAAAAGGAATCCCAAATACGACCCTATTATACAAAAGAAATTAAAACCAGGAGATCCACTTATCGTACCAGAATTTATAACAGAAGAGGTTCCCGATATAGGAGCAGGATCAAAGGATATTGGGGCAATGATACAAGCAGCACAATCGGATAGATTAATATCTTCACTTCCTAGTAAATTGTATGCTCCTATACACGCACAGGCAGTCGATAGGTATTTGGGGGCTAAAAACTATCAACGGTTATCACTTTCTCTCGAGAGATACATGAAGTCGTATTCTCAACATCCATGGGGACCCACTGATTTCCAAGATATGTTTAATTGGAATACATATACTATGGCATTGTACGGACAGATGTTGTATGCGTTTGTAACAGATATCCAGATGCAACGTAATTCTCCTGTATTCGACATGTCTGAACCAGAAGGAGTTGGAATAGAGTATATGGAATTGAATGAATTGATAGCAGAATTGGCTAGTTTTCAACAGAAATCTGAAGACAGAGGAACGCGTGTAGATGATGCAAATCCGTCCAGAAATAGTATAGAAGATCATTTAAATAATTTTTATGAAGGCAGGGATTCGTTGGATAAACAAAAAATGGCAGAAGGAAATGCAGTTATTATCTCTACTGATGACCTACCCCCTATTCCGTCTTCTGTTACCCCTGGAGATGTTACACCCGACGCAGTAGATCCAGTACAACCAGAGCCAGGTCCTGTTATTCCCCAACCAGTAGTACCACCGCCAAATCCGTGGGGGCCTGGTCCCGATCCAAGAATATATCCAGATCAACCTTATTCGTTCCCGGATAATGATGTGCGCAGTGACCCATCTATACCACTACACCCAGAAGACCAATTCGATCCAAACGATAGATCTAAACCACATTTACCACCAAGTACATTGTTTAGTACAATGGCTGGAAAAAGTAAACCACCTGTACGTATCGGTGTAAGAGAAATGGATAATGGAATAAAGAGAGGGTCTATGTCTGGTCTTCCAGATCGTGAACATGATCCTATAGTAAATAGTAGAAAGCGTATGTTTGATATGTTTCATGGTAGATAGTATATCTGAATGTATAGTAAAAGATGTCGTCTAAATTAGATTCAGATCAAGATGATAATGACAGTCTTTTGTCGGATGATGAAGGACAATATAAGGGAACTTTGTCCAGACTTCCACCTGGAAATCATCCCGATACAAAAAGACTTGAAGAGCTTTCATTTGATGATTTACCAGAGGGATTTTTTATTATCGTGTATGGTGCAAGGCGGACTGGTAAGACACATGCAGTTTCGGTATTGCTTGAGGAACTTAAGGGGAGGTTTGATTTCGCGTATTTGTTCAGTAATACAGCCTTATTGCACAAGGGACAAAAAGGAGAACTTGACTTTGATATGATAGTAGAAGATGCCAAGTTTCAGGGGTTTGACGAAGAAGCATTGAATGCTATAATAACACGTCAAAAGGCTGTAATGATGCATAACAACAGTACAGAGAAAAAAAGAGATAAAAAACCAAATAAAACATTATTAATCTTTGACGATTTCGTACACGAAAAGGCCATTCGATATAGTAAAATTTTTACAGAGTTACCCGTACTTGGTAGACATTACGAACTGTCTGTGATATGTCTTACACAAGGATATTCACAAGTTGCTAGTGGAGGTCTAAACAAGGCGACGAGGCAGAACGCCGATATGGTAATGACATTCTTACCACGAAGTCTTACAGATGTGGAGAATGTAGCCAGTTGGTATTTAACAAAGGATAAAGTAGAAAACATGTGGTTTATAAAATCAGTTTGTCAAGAAGAACATCAGCTATTGGCTATCGATCTTACGAGTCCACATGAAACAGAATTTCCAAACTATTGTTATTCGTATAGAGCACCTGCAGATGTTCCTAAATATAAACTTGGAAAGGTTCAATGGAAGATACAAGAAGAGGAAGAGAAAAGACAGAAAAAGGCGGCTCTTGCATCAAAGGTTGAAAATGAGCGTGCATTTTATGTAGGGATGGGACAAATGGAGAAACAGCAGCGTATAGGACAGGCTACAGGTCTGCCACCTAAAAAGTTTGGTAAAATGTCTCTATTTGATGCAGCAAGAGGTCTACAATAATAATTATATCTGAATCAACTATAAAGAATATGGATTCGTATGCACTTGGATATACCAGTAAAACGTCTCGTTCGTTTACACTTGGAACACAACACATACAATTTAAACCAAAGGCTTCACCGGTTATTATCAAGGATGCCTCCCAAGAAGAACCCCCCAAAGAAACAACACCCGCAGATGCCCCCAGTTCAAGTGAAGAAACAAATACGGAAACCGAGGGCGAAGAAGAAAGCCAAGGAGCAGGAGTCTAAGGAGATCACACATGCACCCGATGTTACTATACAACCGCATATTAGTATAGCATTAGAAACTAATCAACGTTCTGGTACCCGTAAATCTATATATACTTTAAGTAACAATAAAATAACACCAAATAAAAAAATTAAAACTGAAACTAAACCTGCTAGATACGGATCTAAACAGGGTCTCCCTGGTCCAGGGTCGGACTTTGCTGCGCCTATCGTAAGATCCGCCCCTAGGGGTATATATGATATGAGACAGTTGTTAGTGAATGGTAAAAACAATGAAGTACCCGATGAGTTTGGTGTTACGAATAAAAATAGAATGCCTATGCAGAATATAGTCCCCACTTCTGGGGGTAAACATAGCGGTAGAACCGGCCCAATTCGTTGATATTTATATCTGATGTTATCGTAAAAGTAATACCCCTTTATATAAAATATATAACCAAACTCTCTTAAAATCATGGATCTCGCTATTGAAGCAAACCGTAATTCTGCTCTGCATAATACTATGCAACAGGTGCTTGATGTATACAATCCGTTGTTACATAAAGCTCGTCCTACTGTAGTAAATCAAACCAAACATAGAATCCGTGTTAACCCAACACGATGGGGAAATACCCTAGATTCATGGAATGGTTCTAGATCGGCCAGGTTTGATTTGCCTCGTATCGGATCATTGGTAGATTTTACTTTAAAATGTGCATTTCGTATCCCTGGAGAAGCACCTACTGATGCAGAACGCCAAACAAATGGAGATAGAGGGTACGCTAAGCGTGCATTGACACTTGGAACAATCACAGATAATACCAATGCAACTACAAATATCGGCCGAGGACGTCTTGATAGGCTATATGCAGATAGATTGTTAGGGTTTAATATGATTGAGAGGTATACAGTTAGTTCAAAATCTCGTCAGATCTTTACCGCATCGGGGGAATATCTACTTGTGAGATATTCACAGATGGATGCAGACATGAAGGCAGCAGTAATGAACTCTATTACCCCCGTAGACCCAATGGCTGCAGATTGTGATGACATGTTTTATTCCCCTGGTACTACCTATACCATGGCTATTCCATTGTTTATGTTTTTCAATGAACATATTACAAGTGCATTGGATGTTAATTTCTCTGAAGAAGTACATATTGACATTCAGTTTAGAGCCCCTTCTCAATTATTTTATTATGGACAACTAGGAGATTTGAGTCATGTAAATACATTTGCACAAGCGTTAGTAGGAGCTGGTATGGCTGCTATACAAGGGTATCAAGGCGCAGGTACTGGGACTAGTGCTGGGTTGATTTGCTGGGATCAAGCAATTCATGATACTGCAAATGGTACAGCAGATGATGCAGTAGGGATGGTAGAACGAAATTTAGCAGCTTCCAGTGGTACAGATGCACAGATTTCATTGATGCAGACATGGACCGCTAATCATATTCGTGGTATACAAGCACCTTTTGACAACCCAGGAGCTGCATATGGTCCACAACTTGCGACTTCTACATCTGGACCAACTTTTTCATATCCCGATGTTGATTCACTCGGAGAATCGGTACAAATTCAATTTGAAGGAAATGCAGATTATATTGTACAAGATACAGATGCATATAGAGCATTACGCGCACAACAGTTTCCAGAAGGAACTGGGTTAACTACAATTGTATATGATACATCCCAAGAAACATTTAGTAATTTATTTGCATCGACTACTTCTTCTGGAAATCTATTAGATGTTCGAAGTGGAGGGTCTTTTACAGATCCTGGACAGTCTGCAAGTGGATTAAGTATTGGAAACTCTACACGATTTGTGGATTTACAATTAAAGACCAATCATTTGGCATTTGCTACACATTTCATGATACGAAAACATTCCGATATGGGTGGAGATGGAAACACATCCCCTGGTAGTTCAACTATAACTCTTCCTTTGGTTGGAAGTACCGCTACTGGAAATGTAGTCGGTGCACATAGAATATACAGTAGATGTCTACCAGTACATTATTTTCAACTGTTATCGGCAGGTCGTGTATTGTATGAATCAGACGGAGACAGTCAATTAAACCTGACACAATCTGGATTCTACAATGGTACTGGATTAGATTCTAAATTGGGGGCTACAAGTGGTGAAAATAGATTTTTAACTTCTGGTGCAGATGTAAATCGTACATCTGGTAAACCATTCAATATATATTCTATTAATTTCGGTCTACAAGCTTCTCGATTGGAAAATACTGGATCTATATCATACCAGAATTTAAACAATCCAACCTTGAGAATCTATTTCAAACCAGATACATGGGCAGAATATTCACCCCTTACTCATGCCGGAGGTTCAAACACACAGGCAGATGCTGTGACTGCTGCTGCATTGGGAGTACAAGTAGATGTAGTACACGAATTCTTTAACGTAATCACCATCAACAGTGGAAATGGTGAAATCACATCGGGTCTAAATCAATAGACGTTTATATCTGAAGTTATTATTAAAGACAATGAGTTTCTCTACTGGAACACCACAAAGAAGAGGATCCCAGTCTACTGGTGTATCAAAACGACATGTCGCCCAGACACCCTACCCTGCAGCGGATATACTGCGCCAACCTGCAGGCATTTACAGATCGACGGTCAAGAGAAGACGTACGGCGTCGGTTGGAGACGATGGTGCGACAGGATTGGTTATACGCGGATCTCATGACTATGATCCAATGGAAGGGACCGACCCAGATGGTACGACCCCTCCGATTTCAGGAGCAACGTTATCGAACCCAGATTTCCCCATTAGTTATACGGGAAGGGGAACTTTAAAGTTTGTGTCTCCCGTACGTATAGCTGCGATAGATGGACCATTGAATGTAAATGGAGACATCTATTCAAATGCCGGATTATTAACAAGTACAGACACTATGACGAGCGTTTCATTACAAGTCGGAGGGACAGGAGCAGGAGTAAACTTTACAGAAAATGCATCATCAACATATGCAGCATATCAAGCACATGCAGATAGAGTTCATCTTATTTGTAATTTTGTTTGGTCTAGTAAAGGATCTGTCACAGACGGAACCAATATATTTATTAAGGGATTACCATTTTTATCGCAAACTTCTATACAAAAAGTTACTGTACATACTACAAATATAACACCTGTAGAAATGGGATCTTATTTTGTAGTAGAATCACCTGTAGACTCTACTGAATTACAATTGTATGCTGCGGCATCCTCTACTGGCGTAGAAGTACCAATCACCGGTTTACAGTGTGCTAGTACAGGTTCAATTCACTTTAGTCTATCCTATCCTATTGTAATATGAACATAATAAATTAAACAATCAAAAACCCTATTTTTACAGAACCATAACAACAATTATATAATATATGTTATAGTAACCACCATTTGTTTATCTACTACGACATCACTCCATACAATTTCCCCATATTCGCTATTTGGTGGATCAATTCCATAGAAAAAAAATGCACTTTGAGTACCCAGAAATGTATCATGTAACATTGGAGTGATCTGTGTATATGTAGACCCTTCAAAGATACTTCCCGTAAATGACCCAGCACATCTAAACCCTGTTGCCTCTGCAGGAAAAGGAAGACCCGCTACGATTACCCTTTCTGTGCTTGTCAATGTACCTTTTCCTGTTATAACTAGACGCG
>Ga0208770_1000553_pt1 | contig 23250 bp, 18 predicted proteins | sample AntAceMetag02UK9_FD_184771 | JGI IMG/M metagenome (GOLD analysis project Ga0208770, IMG submission 184771) | Saline lake microbial communities from Ace Lake, Antarctica - Antarctic Ace Lake Metagenome 02UK9 (SPAdes) (version 2) | ecosystem: Environmental > Aquatic > Non-marine Saline and... | reverse complement strand
GGGGAGTAAACAGTTCTTGAACGATTTTACCCAAATCTCAGCGCAAGATGTGAAAGCGTACAAACGGTATGCTTCATTGTCAGATAGATACGAAATGGTAATATCAACGCAAACCTAAACTAGAGCCTATATATATTGGACTGTAATTGCTCTTCATTCTTTATAAACTCGAATTTTACATCCTGAGTCTTATCAATAAGCTGTTCTTTTCTTTTTATCCTTAGATAATGAAATTCCGCTTTTTGATAAGATGAATCATAGGTAATATTCAATTGTGATGCGTTGCTGACACCACCACTAGTAACTACATTTTGTACAAAATGACTGAACTGAATATCCTCATCAAAATTGACTTGATAATCTATAAGTTTATAATATACGCCGGAGATAATGTCGTATTTTGAGACCTCACTTTCTTCAGGAATGGCCACTGGCACTACCCATGAGGGGGCACTTCGAATGGCAATATCTTGCGCATACGCGGAAATAGCAATGAATAGAAACAGTATATGAAAGAGTGATTTAATGGTCATAACACATAGGTTGCCTAAATATAGGAGCTGCAATATCAAATTGCAATCACCAATCATATAAAGTCTAATGAGGAGACCTTATATTTCATTAACTCTGATGCTTTTCAAGGCACTTATTTGTGCTCCTATCTCATGGCTTCCATGTAATATCATTGCACCATCGTCGCGCCGGATGGATCTATCAATTCGTAGCAACAAAGCCCATCGCTGATCAAATAAATATCGTTTCTATTTCCAGCTTTTGCCTTCTCATCATAGACTGTAATTGTAAGCCCCCATACTTTCAACCCAATTTTATTACCTCAATCGCAACATTATCAAAAGGAACTTCAATGACTAAAGAACTTCAAGTCAATGTGTTCTTCAATGAAATATTAAATACGCGTTAGTTGATAGGTTCGTTCAAAACATGGGTAACCGTTAGCACTATACTTTGCTTGATTAATCAAAGTAATTTCCTCCTTAACCCCCCCATTTTTCAACATCTATCTAATTTAAGATATTTCTCAATTTCTTAGTCCCCTTTTCGGTGGCTAACTATTCCAAATATCAACTTTAAAAAAACGATAGATGACCAATAAAGTCCTATTAGCTCGCCCCAATTCTTTCCTAGTGAAAAACATGAAAAAACTTTTAGCAGAAATGAGTTTTGTCCCTTTGGTTATAGAAAATAGCGATGCGCTTAAGCACAAAAAATATATGGGATTTCTGGAATTATCATTGCTACAGGAGTAAGCTCCATTGTTAAAATGACTTATTCTGAAGCTATTCAATATGGCTTAGCTACCTATCCCAGTCGACCAATCATACTCGCGAGCCTCATTGATGTCGATCTAGTCATTCCAAATTTGAAAAGTAAATTCAACTTTGATTTTTTAACAATCGAAAACCTGCGCCCTCAAACTTTCAATCCTTACTATCAACTTATTTTATTGCGCAAAAAAGAGAGCATTGAACATTTCGAGATGGCTATCGCTAAGCTGATCGTCATTTTAAAAAAGCAATATCCTTAAATGACGACCCAAAGGAATTTGTATCTGCAGAGCAAAACAAAAAGACCTCAATCAAGAAGGTCTCTTCATGCGATGGATGAGTCATAACTTGAGTCCAATAAATCATTTACCTTTTTGTCGCTGAAATTAAATATGCTTAGTATAGACTTTTAAAACAGTCTTCCTAATCGTAAGTCACTCTTCTTCAATTATCTGAAGAAAATATTTATAATCCTCAGCAACTCTATTTGCGTATAGCAAAGCTGTGGAAGCCACCAAGTTTTTAAATTCCCGTTTTCTATTAGCCGTTCGCTTTTGGATCTCAATAGGCAACTCATGTGCCTCCGCATTTAGGACATAGCTGGCGCGCTTATGCCTAGAAGCCAACAAGTTGCCCCATACTTTGGCCATGAAATAAAGGTCCTTGGGCTTTTTCAATTTCGTACTCGGAAAATCAGCTTTAAATGGAGATCGCTCTCTCACGGAATAGGTGATCTCATCCATTGTAATCCAACCCAAATAGATGTCAGGATGTTCCCTTAGCGCCTTAAAAGCTCTGGCATGTCTTTCTCCTTCATTGGGAAACACACGATTATATTCCTCTTTTTCAAGAACACTCATGTGTCTGTATAGTGGTGGTCGGCCTTGTTCTTTCATATCAAGAATAACATCATCATCAGTAGATGGCGTATCGCCCTCAAGCAGAATATAATATCTGACTGAACCCAAAGAACCCGTGCCAGCTTTCACCCTTCTGGCAATATCTTTTATTTTGAAATGGGTGTCTTCTGACTCAAAAGTAGCTGATAACGTAGATCGGTACTCAAGTAAGCGCTCTTCTACTCTCACATATTCACTTCCAGAAAGAGCAGTTAATTTTTCAATTGAGCAGTTGAACTTTCTAGAGCCTTCTTCAACCACCGTCCACTTATTGAGCATTGTCAATCTGCTCTTTTTCTTCGTTACTTTCTTAAGAAACTTTTTTAATAGGCCTTTTGTGGTCTTTTTTGTCAAATGAACGGCATTGCTGGGATCATCATCTTGATGCGTTGTAATTTCCTTTAAGTACGCTTCGGTAAACTCATCTAAAGCTTTCTTTTGCGTCGGCTCTCCAAAAACGCCATTCAATCGACAGTCTAGCAGCAAACTAATGGCCATGCGCCATAAATCAAATTGATAATCAGAAACTATAGCATCGTCAAAGTCGTCCATGCAGAAAATAGCTTCCCCATGGTGGTTGGCATATGCACCGTAATTATAAATATGCGCATCCCCATTTATCCAAGTCAAAGTAGAGGAAGAACCGCCAAAGAAATTAATCCGCCAGTCATTGTAAAAATCTTCCCAATACAAATGATTTGACCCACGATAAAACGTATAAGGTGACGCTGACATTTTTAGAAATTTCTCTTGCCTATAGCTTTCCTCAATCTCTTGGTTATTGTAATTCAGTTCCGCTTTTATCTTTTGATAGCGATTATGGAGCAACAGTTTTTTCGTATGCGGCATGGCAAATTAGGTTGGTCAACCCTTAAAAAACAAGCTAGTACTGTTTTTGTTGCACAAGCTATTCACGAACGCGCATTTTAGATTCAACGATTAGTTTCGAGCATTCGAATAATGAAATTCTATATAAGTAAAAGCCGATCGTTTTACTTACTAATAAATGAGTAGTGGCAGTCGTAAATGATGCATTTATCATTGATCCCCTAAATGTAGAGTAACAAATTCCATCACTGCTGGATTGCAAATCAAGAAACTCGGAACAAGCTAGCGAGATGCCCCCTCAGGTGATTCTCATTTAAGCATTGCCGCACAAAACCCATTATTGAGATTTAAACAGGCACGTTATAGAGAAAAAATATAACCATTCGCTGAACAGAGTTAAGACAATCATTATTTCATTCTACAAGGGAAATCGTCTCCATGATCTCTAAAGAATCCCCAACTTTTATCGTTTTCCCTTTTTCCGTAGGCGGTAAGTAAATATCCACTGCCAAGTGATACAAATTACCGAACTGATCAAGTGTGCTGTTTTCAGGCAATGACTCCCCACGACTTTTCATCATGGCTTTTACGAAGGTTTTATCGGTTTCGCCAGTTTGCGGATCCCGTGGAGGCACATTGCATCTCGCCCTAGGTGTCATGCCGATCATTTCTACCTCTCCCATTTTAAAACGCACACCCGTTTGTGGCTTATGAAACAAGTTTTCTTCCCAAAAGGCCTCCACTCCTGATATCTCTATATTCGTTCTAAACCTTAGTCGAAGATCTTCCAGCGAATAATCCAATAAATCTTGTTGTAACGACTGCAGAGAAGCTGTACTCACCACAGAAGCACTACTCCTTTTAGGGACATCCAAGAGCTCTCCCTCTTCATTAAAAACTAAGTGAAGTTTCCTATCAAAAAAATCTTCCAAGTATCGATTAAGCTGAGGATTGTCCGCATACAAATCAAAAAATTGCCAATTGTCCTTTCCCCTTTCTGTCAGCTTGATTCCATTATTCGGTAGATCGACAATTGATTGAAGTTGATTGACCCGACCGGTGCGCTTTCCATTCACCAAACGACCATCCTCCCCTACAATAGCAAAAATTCGATCGTTCTTTAACGAATGTATCCCAATCAAGACTTCCTGCTGTTCCACAGGGTCCAATGACTTAATAGGATAAATGCGAATATTTGATACCGTTGGTTGCATAATGAAGAGTCTCTATTAAATTGAATGAAGTTAATTTATTTTGAAAAAAATCGAGGGGTACGCCACACCTAATTTCTACTTTCTTTGCCTAAGATTTTTTACCCTCATTATGTTTAAAAGCTTTGGTGGTACCTCTCTACATCAAAATATCATAGCTCCAGAATTTTCGAGCAGCCTTCTTGTAATAAATCCCCTGATTGAGTGACTAATTAGAAAAGACATAATGAATGCAAAATTGATCGTTACCCTCAATGCCTCTTTCCTCGGAATTCTCGGTGTTTTATTAACCTTTTTACCTGAAGAAATTTCCCAAATACTCGAATTAGAAGCCCCAACATTGTTGATTTTTAGTCTATTAGGAGCCGCATATTTCGCCATGGCCATGACTAACTGGACTGCTCGCGGGAGCATACTCGGAGGGATTTATGGCCGAGCAATAGTTATTGGAAATTTTACACATTTTTCCATTGCTGGCCTGATGCTCATTAAAGTACAGCTAGCCAATACCGACTGGTTATATCTTTGGCCGATTTCCATTGGATTCGTTTTATCAGCCTTGGTTTTCGGATATTTGCTTTTCACCTCCCCTGTCAAATCTTGATCTGTTAACTAGCGGGCTAATTGCTATTCGGTGACTTGCACAAATTGACCAAGCATAACCCTTTATCTATCTCCATCAAGTGAAAAAAAATCATGTTTCATTGGCTATTGTGTTGTTATCCGAAGTTTAAAGGACTAAATCCGAATTTGTCATAAGGCTACCATTTAATTTGGATAAAGCAATTTATTTACAACGGGGTTAAAATCGACTTTGTTAGATATTTGGCTATCCAATTTTGCCGTTCTCTTTTTTTAGGGATTTTGAGTGAAATAGAACTCATTCGGTGTGTTGTCTTTTTTTAATGAATATCCCGCGTATTGGTACGTGTTAAAATCAACAAAATAAAAATAGTTGCAAAAATCGAAAAGCCGATCCTCGTAAATACCGACAAGCAAATAATAGATATAGTTGTGAGAAATCTGATAGCAAATGCTATTAGATTCTGCCAAAAAAACGACCAGCTAATTATCAACGTAGAGAACAAAACGGAACACACCTTATTTTTTGTTATCGACACAGAATCTGGCATTCTTTCTGAGGATATTAATAAAATATTTGCTCTCGATTTCTTCAAAGGTAAAAAAGGCAAACACACTGGTTATGCCCTTACTATATGCATGTTGAGTGTTTCTTGAGACCATGGGAGAGCAAATTTGGGTAGAGCGCCATCTAGGGAAAGGAGCTACTTTCCGTTTTACACTTCACTTCAATGCCTAAAGCAAAACACAGCCTTTGAGTAAAATAATAGGCGATAACTAATCGTATTAGTTTTTGACAGCATAATGCGCCTCTAATACACCCGAACTATACTTTTTGTGGACAACAAAGCTTATTGCTTTTCCACCGGCGATCCTTCAGACAGACAAATCTCCTCAGGAGTAACTATTGGCATGGTGTGAATGATCGCTTCATAGAATAATCCTGCCTGCCGCATTATGGTGTTTATTTGTCCTCCTCCAATGAGCCATATATTCTTCAAAGTTTTTCTTTTAGGCTTTTCACCACGTTAATATGATCGCTAGAAATGAAACTGACAAATGGAGTTTCCGCCAGTTACTTCTTTTGAGTCAATACAAAATTTTCCTTGTCTTTATATGGAAATGCCATACCCCAATCAATGACTTGCTGATAGGTGTTAAACCCTTGTAGCGACATAAAATGCGGCATAACCATAATCCTCGCCTTCCTGATGAGGAATACTTTCCAACCAATCGACCTTGCCGTCTGATCTCGCAATTTTCCCGTTGCGACTTTGCACGGTTTAAATAACTATTTTTTTTATGATAGAGACTTATTGAATATTCACAAAGATAATTAAAGACTACTTTCCATAAATAACCCGAAAAGTAGTCAATGATCGATCAAAAAGCTCGGAGCAGGCTCATGAGGGTTGACGTAGGCTCTTTGTTTATTCCACCATGCTGTGGCCACTAGGAATAAAACTCCCTCTTGGAAGTCCAAGAATGGTCTCTCTTAAATATCTAGCCTAAAAAGTTCAAGCTAATATTTCCAAGCACGCTGAAAAGTGATAATACCATCTTCATGATAGCCATCACAATCATTGCCCGTAAAGTCAAGTTTGATATCAAATTCGCTAGTAATAGACCCTGAAGTACCAGTGTACAAGCCAGGACAGCCCCCTTTATAAGTAGGTAGATCTTGATTGTATTCAAATAACGTGATTTTATTACCCTCAAAAAACAGTTTAATATCGCCATCAGTTTCTCCACCCCAACTAGCCGTGAACACCGCAGATATGAATACCGGGCCAACATATTGATTGTTTTCATCCATCGTCAGAATAGTAGAAAAGGGGATATCCTGAAATAAGTTATCGTTAAACCTTCCACTATAATGCCCTTCAAACTGGGCATTATCACTGAACAATATCGTTTCCATTGTTTGTGCTAAAATTCCCATCTCATCGCTGAATACCAAGACGGTATATTTTTGGTCATATTCCAATTGATTGCCCCCAATGTCCGTCTGATTAGCGTTAAGATCTACCATAAAGAATTTTTTCGCATCGGTACTTATTCGTGTAAAGGCACTTTCCCTCAGTGTGGCCAATGAAGCTGCCGACACATCCGCCGCTGATTCCTCTTTGGCGAGGGCAATGGACAAGTGGTCGATTCCACGACTGGCGTTGACATCAAAAAGAACTCTTATGTCACTGGCATTCTTATTATTGCTTATATCATGTAACCACATATCTGTAACAGTACTGAAAACCTCCATTTGATCAAATTTCTTAACGGAAGAAGTGCTGGATAATATTTCTAAGCCTTTTGCATAGACGTAAAGCTTATAGGACGAGCCATCTATAAGTTTATGCCCATCAGTGTCCAATTGCTGTTCGTTTATCGTTAGCGCATACACGTTATCAAGTGAAGGCGCGATGCTTGTGTAGCGCTTATTGTCTAGGGTATTTATGTAGTTACTCAGAAGCTGATTTACAGGTTGAGATTTAGCCACTATCACCCAAAACGCTTCAACGCCTTTCGATGAATTCGCTTGAAAGCTGACGGTAATTCTACTAATATCTGCACCCGCGAACTCCTCATTTGCTGAGAAGGAACTGATTGTCGCAAACTGCTCTACATTGTATTTAAACGATGCTGATGGTGTCGATAAGTAGTTCAGCTCGCTATTATAGATCACAATACTATAGGCACTTCCAGACGCCAAAACGTCACCATCGGTATCCAGCTGATCGACATTTAGCTCAACAGCATAATTAAGTTGGTTTGCTTGAATCTGGAAAGTCTGTGAGCCATCAAGTTCCAAAAAATCACTAGCCGTGAAAATACTGGATTGGGCGGTTTTGACAACCGCAAGTGAAAAACCCAAAACTCCTTCGGCAGAGTTAATTTCAAAGCTTACATTAATGATCCCTTCTGTACTGCTAGAGGCGGATATGTTATTGACGACTGTGAATTGGCCCATATCATCCTCTGAACATGCAATCAAAAAGGACATACCTATAAGGGTGAATATTTTAGTTATAAATTTCATGGTTGGAGTTGAAAAAAATGTGGAGGCCCTTCAAATGAGAGACAGTGTATAAACAGTCCATCTTTTCACAACCCTAAATTTGAATGTCCTGAAATGTACGCTCAGTAATAATTTCGACTAAATTAAAAGGCAATTTCCCTCTTAAGTGCCTTTAAACGAAGAAATAGATGAGCTACAATATTTTGAAAATATCCTAAAACTCTGATTGAAAAGAGAATCTGCATTCGCAAAATCTCCGATCTCGCTTATTTTACTAACCCTAAAATGCTCTGTTTTGGACTGCTCTATTATCTGGTTTATAAAACGCAGTGATAATTTTCACAGTATTAATGCCAAACTGAGAAAGGTTTTCTTTTTGACTAGTTAGAAATGGTTCGTCTTAGAGGAATAGGCAACAATTAACACCCTTTCCTACAAGTGTGGAAATTCCTTTCTTTCCTAGATAATAAAAAGCCACAAAGCCTAGTCTTCGGTCGGCTAGAAATTCGCTAATAGTTGATTCCTATTTCTGCATTTCAAGTGCTTTTTCCATCACATAATCATCCATCACAAAGCCCCCACCGATATCTATAACCACGGATTCCGTTTTGAAAAATCCCATTTTCTCATAAGAAGTGATAGAATTCGTATTGAATTTATTGACCGTCAATCTTAAAGTATCTAAGCCAAGATCTGTCGCATTGTTCTCAATGAAACCGATAGCCGCTTTTCCTAGTCCTTTTCCTCTTTGATTACTCAAGACGTAAATCTTGCTGATAAACAAGGACTCCTCTTTTGGATAAAAAGAAAGGTAACCTACATTCTCATCCTCGTTTTCTACCAAGTAATAACGCACACCCTCTGCAATTTGCTTCTTGATAGCCGTGATGGATTGAAAATGATCTAGCATGTATTCCACTTGCGCTAAGCCAATAATAGGTGTGTAATGTTCGCGCCAAATGAAGTCACCCAACTCAGCTACAAGCTGACAATCAATGTCGGAGGCTACTCGTTTGAAGTTCATTTGAATGAAGGCTGGGCAAAGGCTAAAATTATTGGAAAATGTACAGAACCATCATTAAAAAATGAAGGATACTTCCCACCATTACAAAAAGATGCCAGATGAAATGGGCAAGCCTCATCCTATAATCAATGATATAAAAAACAATGCCTATCGTATAAGCAATACCTCCAGAGGCAAGCAACCAAAAGGCTGGTTCAGGCAACATTGATTTGACCAATTCAATTTTAAAAACAATAATCCACCCCATGAAGGCATACATGAGCGTAGATATCAAGTTAAACCGTCCAATGAAAAAGACCTTAAGCATAATACCTATCAAAGCCATGGTCCATTGGATTCCGAAAAATATCCAACCTGTGGTTCCTCCTATGCTCATTAGCAACACAGGTGTGTAAGTGCCAGCAATCAATAAATAAATACCGCAATGATCAAGAATATTGAATACACGTTTCGACTTTTCGTGCCTCAGGCCATGATAGATGGCCGAAAAAGTATAGAGAAGTACCAAACTGACACCATAAAAGAGCGCGCTAAAAAGACTCCATTCCTGATCGCTTTTTACACCCATGACAATCAGAACAACTAATCCTCCAATAGCTGTAACCCCTGTAATACCATGTGACAGCATATTAAACCACTCTTCTAACTTACTTTGCTCCTTGGCGCTTCTCATTGTCGAATATTGAATTAACTCTCTTTGCTAAACTTTGAAATTGATTGGTTTATAATTGATTGTCAGATATTTAAACATATTTATCATGCAAAAACCTACAAGCAAACCTATAAATAACATCTTCATGTAAGACCACCTTGATAAGTAATTGTGACACTTTTTACTATTTAAATGACAGATGTATCTCGCCAATCACTTTTGCTATCACATGGAATCCATGAGGAAATTACACAAATAAGTGACTTGAAAAGCATCAAAGCGAGGGAAATGTATAGTTTTCTAATGAGACTCCATATAAATGGACTGCTAAGAACTATGACGCAATAGCTTCGAAGCGGGCAAACGAACAATAAAGCTGGAAGAATAGATATTGTTCGATATAAGCATCTGAGAATAAACCTCCCCAGTGGAATTTAAAGTGGATAAACACTTGAATGCTTTATGTTGTGAAGAACAAAAGTGCTTTTTATCTCCCTAACATTTGATAAAACGGCAATCTTGCCTGATGCGAATTGATGATAGGCTTGCAAATCTTTAACGACCACTTTTAAAAGAAAATCATTGGCTCCACCCATGAGGTAACACTCAAGAACCTCTGGAATTGATTCAATAGCATCACTAAATTTTGAGATTTCATCAAGTTTTTGTGAGTCAAGCATGACCGAGCAAAATACGACCATAGATGATTCTAACTTTTCGCTATTCAGTATGGCTACATACTTTTCAATGATGCCTTCTTTCTCGTACCTTTTTATTCTCTCGTAGATTGGCGTCTTGGTAATGTTCAGCTTAGAAGCCAATTCCTTAATATTTATTTTAGCATCCGCTTGCAAGAGTTGAAGCAATGCCTTGTCCGTTTCATCTAACTTCATGATCGTTTTTAGGAAAATTTCCTTAAGTATATATTTTCCGGCTAAAGAATGGTAATTTAAAACTGCTATCCCCTATTTTTTTAGGAATATTCACCAAAATATACAGTATATATAATACTTATTCCCTTTAAAAGTAATTTTACAGAAGTTATCACTTGTAAAATAACCTCTATGAAAGAACAGCTCAATCCCGAAAGCTTAATGATGACGCATGGCTACAAGCCTGAATTGTCCGAAGGTGCCATCAAACCACCCTTATTCTTAACTTCTACTTTCGTATTCAAAACAGCCGAAGAAGGAAAATCATTTTTTGAAGTAGCCTATGGCCTTCGACAAAAAGAGGCTGAAGAGGAAATGGGCTTGATATATAGTCGAATTAACAATCCCAATCTTGAAATATTAGAAAATCGATTGTGCCTCTGGGATAAAGCGGATGAATGTGCTGTTTTTGAAAGTGGTATGTCAGCGATAAGCACGGTTCTTTTAGAATTTCTTAAGCCGGGAGATTTGTTGCTTTACAGCTCTCCTACTTATGGTGGAACCGACCATTTTATCAATCACTTTTTGGATAAAATTGGTGTGACCTGTGTTAGCTTTTATCCACAGCATACCAAGGAGGAGATCATTCAAAGAATTGTGGATACAGGAAAAGCGAGTGACCTCAATTGTATTTATTTGGAAACACCTGCCAACCCTACCAATAACCTTATTGATATTGCGATGTGCAGAGAGGTTGCGGATCATTTCAGTACTCAGGAAAAACGTGTGATCATAGCCTGCGACAATACTTATATGGGTCCGCTTTGGTCTAGTCCATTGGCACATGGTGCTGACTTGGTCGTTTATTCAGCCACCAAATATATTGGCGGTCATAGTGATCTCATCGCGGGAGCGGTGCTGGGAAACTCTGAGTTAATGAAACGAGTAAGAGTATTACGCACTTTCTTAGGCAACATGGCAAGCCCACACACATGCTGGCTTTTGCTCAGAAGCTTGGAAACCCTCAAACTTAGAATGGATCAGCAAGCAACAAATGCTACCGAAGTAGCCAATTTCCTATTGACTCATGAAAAGGTAGAAAAGGTATCATTCCTTGGCTTGTTAACGCCAAATGATCCTTCTTATGAAATCTACAGAAAGCAGTACAAGGCAGCCGGAGCTATGATTTCTTTTAAGGTAAAGGGAGGTGAAAAAGAAGCTTTTAGATTTTTAAACTCACTAAAGCTCATCAAGTTAGCCGTGAGCTTGGGCAGTACAGAAAGCCTTGCACAGCATCCTGCCTCGATGACCCATGCTGGAGTTTCTCAGGAAGTAAAAGCAGCCATGGACATCTCTGATAATTTAGTCAGAATCTCCGTTGGGGTTGAAAACAGCGACGATATCATTTGGGATGTGGAGCAGGCGTTATCGAAGGTATATGAGGCCGTATTGGCAAAAGCTTAAATGCTCAACCGCTTTGCGTAATGCTAGAATGGAATAGGAATAGGAAAGCGCTGCACAATACAGCGCTAAGCCTTGTCCTTTCGGAAATTAACAACTGGCCCTCGCGCACTTACTTAAGGGTTTGAAAAAAAGCACTATAGTTACAACATTCCACACATGCTATCATCCCGATCTTAGTAAAGATCCAAACGCGCAAGAAAAATTTATCGCGATTAATGAAGCCTATAATTTTTTATCGAAAATCGGCCCAACACCACATAATGAAACAAGGAATTACAATTACAATCCTGAAGTTTCAGAATATGATCAATGGCGACAACAAGCGAAGGCAAAAGCCAGAGCCAGAGAGGAAATAAGATTGCAGCAACAAATGATCAAGCAAATGCTTAGGTCATTTCAATATGCCGCTTTTATAATCCTTAGTTTCAACGTGCTCCTCACGGTTGATTGGTTATTACCAAAAGTTGAAAAAGAACAAAGAATTTTAAAAACTTCCACGCAGAGAGAAAAGCTCAGAGGTGGCTACACCGGTTACATATACAAGAACTTTGTCTTCGAAAACAGCCAAATGAAAATTGTGTGGTCTAATCAAGTAAAACTTGAGCTACTCGACAGAGGACTGGTCGAATCGACCATCATTTTTTCAATTCCTATCTCCGTTATTTTAGAAGATAAGCAAAAGAAAGTGCGAATTGAACAAGCCTACAGTATATATCATATTGTTGGATATGTGATCCCAATCATTTTTGCAATAGCGCTTGTCTATATAACACTCATGAAGACGCTAGATCAAAAACTAACACTCGCCATTTTTATGATTGCACTCTTTTTATTCCAACTCTTCCTTTTCTATTTTTTCTGAAAAACCAATGCTTAAAAAAGCACCTGTTAAAGACTATTAATCAAAAAACCGGAAGGAGCCCACGAGTTATAGAATCTGAAAATTCCTTTTTATTCAGGGTAAGTAACCTTAAATAAAAAATACAAGTAACCTGAGTTCAATTAATAGCTTATTACTTTGTATCTGAAATTAAGAAAAAATAATCTTTTTTGAGGTTCAAGCACAGTTTTTCCTCAAGCAGGGGAGCTTGCGGACGGCCAGTTGCGGACGGCCAGTTGCGGACGGCCTGATATTTTTTTTTGGACGAATCGTCGCACCGGCGAATCGTAGCACCAAAAAAGACCGCAAGATCTTGCCAGAGAGATTTCAAACTGTAAGACGGCCTTATCGTTGGGCTCAAACAATGATATTTTCAAAAAGACTAAGGTTAACCATTATAAAGGGTATTTTAACTATTTATTAATCAAACTCGGATAAGTAGGGTTTAACTATATATTAAGGGCGCTCAACGAAAATAATTATAGTTGTAGAGTACTCGTGCGAAATTAGCTTACAGGAATACACTTGAAAAACAAACATGAATCATTTCCCCAATAAAATGCTTTTAAACTGCCCTTTTACAAATGAACCCAATACGGTTTTAACCAACGAAACCTTGGCTATAGACAAAGGATCAGGCTTGAAGAATGCTTCTCGATCTTATTTTTAATAAACAAACCATTAACTAAGTTGGAATTATTCCCTTTGACAAAAAGTCCACCCACAGCGTAAAATACCATTAGATCAAAATATCCTATTTAGCTCACACGGGTGAGCAGGGAGCGCTATCATCGTTCCTTATTTTAAAGGAAAACAGTTCGCATTACGGATAGTTAGTTGTTTTAATACTAGCCATAGCTTTTCTGCCAACCATATCTATTATCTTGTCTACTTGTTGATGGGCCACTCCGATCAAAACTGTGTCTGTCCTGTTGAAAAAGAATAGTGTTCACTAGTGTTTAGCAGTGTTTTTAGATTCTCAAATAAGCGTATTAATAATGAGTAATAAAGATCAAGCTTACGAAAAACCACTAGACTACACTTTAGTAAGAAGACGACTGGTTCTTTCATTCATGCTTGCTGTGGCCTGTGTGGCCTGTTTAGTGCTGTTTCTTAATGACAGATTATCCACGTCAATTGAGAAAAATGAAAATATCGCAGAAATAATCAACATTGCTGGCAGACAGAGAATGTTAAGCCAAATTTTGGCAAAAAATGTGCTTTTATATCAAAAATCCGTAGACCCCAATTTATTGGGTCGAATCGATTCTATTCGCCAGGTTATCGACACGAACTATTGCAATCTAAAAAGCTTTGATTTCGATTTAGGTAAATATGGCTTATCCGAGCAAATCGCTTCCTATTTCAACAAAGTAGAGCAGTTTCAACAACCATTATTACAAGCCACTGCGCACCTTATAAACTCATCTGATATTGACTCTATTGATTTCTATGTCGATCTCATATTACTTAATGAGCAAAAATTCCTGCCAATCATGGAGGAATTTACCTCGGAATATACGCTCATCGGAGCACTTATTATTCGTGAGTCGAAGGATGTGATCAAACGACAAAGCTATATCAATATCTCGTCTATCATTTTGGCGGCATTAATCATCTTAATTTTCACTTTATTCATCATTAAAAGTTATTCAGATAGGCTACAAAGGTCCAAAGTAGCCCTCAATGAGGTGCTAAAAAGTGAACAACAAAAAGTAGCAAAACTAGAATTTCTAACCTCCACCATTAACGTTGGTATTTGGGAAAAAAACATGAGCGACAAGTCGGAAAACTGGTCGGATGTGCTCTTTCGGATTCTCGGATATTCTGCTGGTGAGTTTAAGGGGAATTCATCCGAGTTTTTATCCCGTGTACATCCGGACGACCTAGACCATCTCAATGATGCATCACAATTCTCCATAGAAACTGGAATGCCAAGTACAATGGAACTGCGGGTGAAAACCAAATCTGGTAATTTCAAGTGGTTAGAGGCCACCGGCAATGCAAAAAGAGGGAGCGATGGGAAGTTAGAATTATTGATCGGTGGTGTGATTGATGTCCATGAAAAGAAATTATTGGATATTAAACTGAATGCATTTGTGGACAATGCACCAGCAGCCATTGCGATGTTTGACAGGGACATGGGTTTCATGTTTGTAAGTCAACGATGGATCGAAGATTACCATAGTCAATGGAAACAACTTCTTGGGCATAACTTCTATGAAACCTACGCGGAAAATGCTCGTATTTGGCGAAATATTCATGCTGAGTGTCTCACCGATGGAATTGTCTCTTCTGGTAAGGAAGACCCAATAACCCTTAAAGATGGAGTCGTCATCTGGGTTAAATGGGAAGTTCGCCCATGGTATATTTCCAAATCAGAAATTGGCGGATTGCTCATGTTTACCAATGATGTGACGGCAAATCGTGCCAAGCGAATGGAATTAAGCAAAGCAAGACAAGACGCTGAGGCAGCTTCGAAGGCCAAAGAATTATTCTTGACTACCATGAGTCATGAAATAAGAACACCAATAACAGCGATTAACGGGTTAACCCAAATTTTAATCAATGAGCATCCCCGAGCGGATCAAGCCGAGCACTTAAAGCTATTAAAGTTCTCCGGCGATAGCCTTTTAAGCCTAATCAATGACATTCTGGATCTTTCTAAAATCGACTCTGGAAAAATGCTTATTGTAAAAAATTCTTTTGACTTGGACTATCTACTCTATAACATCAAGAATTCCCTCAAATTCAGAGCAGAAGAAAAAGGGATTAATCTTAACCTTAACTATGACAAAAATCTCGCGAAAATCTTTATCGGTGACGTTAACCGGATCTCTCAGATAATCTTTAACCTAGTCGGAAATTCCATCAAGTTTACATCAAAAGGAAGCGTAACCATTGATGTGAAATTGTTGAGTAAAGATAAAGACAAGACCAAGTTCTACGTCTCCGTAACAGATACGGGCATTGGCATTGCCAAAAATAAAATGGACGTTATTTTTCAACCCTTTGAGCAAGCCGATTCAGGAATAAATCGTAATTATGGAGGCTCGGGCATGGGACTCTACATTACCAAGAATATATTATCCTTAATGAATAGTGAAATCCAGCTAGAAAGTGAGCCTAATAGAGGTTCCAAATTTTTCTTTGAGATTACGCTAGAAAATGGCACAATGGATCTGAGCAATGAAACAAAGGATTTCGATTGGAAAGCACATTTTGACCTGAATAATTACCGAATACTCATCGCCGAAGACAGTGAGTCAAATCAATATTTAATGGCCAACTACTTGAACAAAGTAAAAATTCAATTTGACTTTGCGGAAAATGGGCTAGAAGCCATTAACCTCATTCAATCCAAATCATATAATTTGGTTTTTATGGACCTTCAAATGCCAGAAATGGATGGTATCACAGCGACGAAAAGAATACGTAACCTTCAAGGAGAATATTACCAGCATATACCCATCATCGCATTGACCGCTGATGCCTATAGCAATATTGTGGACTTAACTGCCGAAGCTGGTATGAATGACTACTTAGGTAAACCATTCAAACCGTCAGATATTTACCAAGCCATATCGAAATATGCATATTATACGCAATAAGCGATCGTGCACCCTAGTACTAGAAGAGCATTGTGACGGAGATAAGGACTTCATGAAAAAATTAACCGCTATGTGTGCCAAAAGCTATTTAGAACTACCAAGATAAATTATTGGAATCGCTTCAAGATGCCAACCATGATGGGTTGAAAAAGATCTTGCATAAAATCAGGCCACTTAACGATATTTGATCATTGCATGATCTTGAAACACAGCTTACTGCGTTATCAGTTGATCCAATTGGGGCGCTTTAGGATTACTTATTGCAGGTATTGCTCAAATACGCAACAAACTGAATGAAATCGCCACTACTTAAGTCACAATTTTTTTTTTACAACCGCAAATAAGAAAAGATAAAAAAATTAAAGGACATCTAACTTTTAATTTATAAGGGTAATGAAGGCCATTCTAGTTTGATGTGATTCAAACTGGTCGGAGCTGGCTTTAAGGACTGCATCATAGCAGAAGGTAGAAAAGTGCCAAAGAACTATCGACCGAGCAAAAGTTTGACTTGATAATTACGGACATTCATTTGCCGTATATCTCTGGTCTTGAGGTGACCCTTTTTGTTAGAGAGGATTTGAAATAACCTATCCTAACAATAGTGCTGGTAATTCAAATATAATCCCCCAATTCAAAAGCCTGCCCTTGCCTTGTTAGTGACAAGCGCGCAAATCCAACCTCCGTAGAACTAGCGCCTTCTGCACAGAGTTTCAATACTTCTTGAACAATGCAAAGAGTGCTTCCTGTCGAATGTCTCGTAGAGATCTAAGAGACAAGAAAACCAGTTTTATTCTCACGATTACTAAAATACCGTATCCTACGATATTTCATGAAAGTGCCGCTGCTGCTAGCTACTGCATGATGATAAAGGAACGTACCGAAAATCAATAATTACTCAAACTATACACAACACTTCCTACATAAATGGAGATATCGCTTGTAGCAAAAGAGAGAAAGCAAAAACCTAACGAAGCATCTAGCGTTTTTGCGGTCGACGCAAAAACTCCTCATAAACCCTCTATTGTGAGGAAAGCACACTGAAAGAACATCCATAGACAATGTATCCATGAGCCTTTGACCTCAAATTTTGGATAGAAATCAACTTCGCCTTGAACGCCATTTGTTTTAAATCTCGGTGCCTGATTAATGTTGACAATAGTCGTTAGCTTCTTATCTTTTATTTAGAAGTGATGTGAAGTGTAAAAAGCAAAATTAAAATTTCTGCCGAAAAAATCAAAGCTTGTAGTCGCACTGACATGCTGCTTTCTCAAAGCTATCCGCAATTCCCCACGAGTCCTTTTTAATCACCCGGACTGAGCGCCAAAAAATCACTGATACTCGCCAAAGCTTCCTTCGTCCTACACAAAGCCCGCTCGACGCTCGCTTTTTTATACAGCAAAGCGCTCAATTGAAGCGCCAATAATATGGCTAACACGACATACTCCAAAGCTGCTTCGAACTCACCACTCCACAATTCCACAATTCCACATCGATCATCGCCGAAAAAGTATCCACGTTTCTTGGGGCACCTTGTGTGATTTCTTATAACAATGTTCGGGCTTTGGCATGTCTTTTTGCCAGACAAAAATTCTCGTTTTTCGCACTTTTGCTCCCGAATATTCTAGCGTTAACACGAGCACCGCACCAATCCTCGTTTGTGCCTCCTCATAATTTCCCGTAGAGATAGCTGCCGTTGACGCGATATAAAAGAATCAACATTCCCTTTTTTCTGCGCACCGACAGCTAAGCGGAGTATTAGACTGAAAACGACAAAAAATAATTTGAAATATTGCATGCACTAATAATGGTGATTATGCAGAGAGATAGCTTGTTTGATTCATATCAAATTATTCCTTCGTCTAAATATCGAATAAACTAGTTAAACGATACATTATCATACCTGCTAGTATTTAAAAAGGGTTTATGACAGATACTAAATGGTTTGTAATGGACATTGTAGGTCTATTGATACACTAACATTGAAAGTAACAAATAGCTCTCAGTGAAACACAATATTCTTCGGGTGAAACAACTACATTTACGCCATTCATGGGCATTGAATTTTTTAGGTTTATTTAAAATTATTTAAGTTGTGGCCATGAAGATGCGACGAATATTAAGTTTGATGACATTGATGATAATTGGGGAATTCATTTTCCTGCTTCCATTCGTTATCACGCGCATTTTCAGACCCACATTCCTAAAAGTATTTGAAATCACAAATTTGGAATTGGGCACTTCCTTCTCCTTGTATGGATTGGTCGCGATGGGCGCTTATTTTGTAGGCGGACCTTTGGCCGATAGGTATTCACCGAGGCAGCTATTGCCCGTTTCGTTTTTTGCTACAGCCTTAGGCGGAGTGGTGATGGCTTTTATTCCTTCCATATATGTGTTATCCATGCTTTACGCTTTTTGGGGCTTAACGACTATTCTTCTTTTTTGGGCCGCTTATGTGAAAGCACAAAGAGAACTTGGTACCGATATCGGTCAAGGAAAATCCTTTGGAAGTATAGATGCTGGGCGAGGTTTAGTTGCCGCGATTTTAGCTTCCTCGACCGTATTCCTTCTTGACGCTTTTTTACCTGTATCGGCTGATACAGCAAGCCTGGAGCAAATGACGGATGCCTTGAGTAAAATCATTTTTGTAGTGGCAGGTTTGACCGCCTCGGGCGCTTTTCTCGTTTGGCTTTTTTTACCAAAGGAAGAGTTTGAGGGACATAACCTCCCGAAAATCTCACTGGTCGGCGTGAAAGAAGCTTTAAAGCGCCGCAGTGCATGGATGCAGGCGTTAATTGTGCTATGCAGCTATGTTGGCTATAAGTCTACTGATGATTTTTCGCTTTATGCCAGTGTCGTCTTGGGCTACAATGATGTAGACGCAGCACATTTAGCATCTATCTCCTTTTGGTTGCGCCCCGTGGCAGCAATCCTCGCAGGCTATCTTGGAGATCGCTTTTTACATTCCAACATTATTATGGGCTGCTTTGTACTGATGGCACTCGGTGCTTTCAGCATTTCGACAGGTTTTTTTGTTGATGGCCTGCCAATATTCATTTTTATGACCATTGTCACCACCAGCGCAGCGGTTTATGGATTGCGTGGTTTATATTTTGCCCTTTTTCAAGAATCCAACATTCCGCTGACTTTCACCGGAAGTGTGGCGGGCATTGTGTCCGTAATCGGTTATACGCCGGATATTTTTATGGGACCGATGATGGGTTTCACACTCGATAATAATCCTGGACCTGCAGGGCACGAGCTCTTTTTTACCTACGTCACAGCCTTTGCTTTCTTAGGATTTATAGCCACCATGATTTTCAAAAAAACTACCCGCCCACGTCTTTGAGTATTCAATAATACTCGGCTTGCCGTCTCTGAAAAGAATAATGTTGGAATTGAATTTTTTTTGGATTTCTTAGAATTCGCCTATTGAAAAGAGTAGTGTGACTGGGCTATTGTTCCAGAACCTCAACGTGTTGAATTTTACTCATCACGCCAAGCTACTCGATTAGCATGCGTTGATACTTCTCAATTCTCAATCAATAACTAGACTCAATCCAACTTTAAAACCCATACTGTATCGATTATATGTAATTATTTCGTCTTTTGCAGTTATTGTTACACCATTTACAGGCAAATCAACACCAATTTTAAATCTTAAAAAATCGTCATAAATATAATTGTAAGTAAACTCTGGTATGATAGAAATTATATCCATCGAAATTACTGGGTTATTAGGTTTGTATCTAAGAGAATAAAAATTTGAATAGGCATTTATTTCAAAATAGCTTACGCTATTAATCATTTGCCACACTCTTATATTTGAGGGAAATAGCGTTTCAATACCCCTTTTTTTATTCTGATAATTAAAACTCAAAACAACAGATGGAACTAACCTATTTTCTGTTTGTCCCAAAAACAATCCAATACCATAACTTAACTTTTTGTTGTGTTCTTTCTCAACATAAGCTAAACCTTGAAAATTGATACTAGTTGGTAATTTAGATTTGAAAAAATCATCTACTATATTAGCAGTTAATGTTCCTGTTATCGACCAGTTATTTTTTAATGCTTTGTTTATACCCGTTGATAATGATAATTGTGAGAATTGAGGATATTCATAATATGTATTTGGCAATAAATCTAACAGATCATTATCTCTAACATTAGATAAGTCAAAATCTTGACTCACGTTATTGTAAAATAAACTATATATTACAGATATTGTTGTGTCTTTGAAAGAGTGTCCATAATTCATTGAAAAATTTAAAAATGAATTAGCATAATTAACATCATTTAAGACGTTATGTAGTTCATTGTTTATGGATGCTTGTGCAGTTGATCGGTACTCAATATTTATTAATTCTTCTTGATTTTGAGCTGTCAAAACATTAGTAATCATCAAAAAAGTAACTACCATTGAAAATTTGAAATTCATTTTTAATTTATTATTTGTAACTGTTTTTTAATTCCTTTTTTGTCGAATCAATCAATGTTCCTTTTTCGTTGCATTTGATATCAATCATAGATAATGAAAGGCCTTGCGGTATTACACTTAGGTACACATGCATTAGAATCGAAGCAAAGTATCAGCCCTCTTAAATTACCTGCCCTACCTTGCACGACACCAGTCAGTACAGCCATTTTATTATGGGATTTTGTGTTGAAGTCTGCTGTTGAAATCACACCATTATAGTGTTTTAGAATTCCAGGGAAACTTTCGTAATACTCAGGTGTAAGAACACAAATTGTTGAGCTGGTATTATAGACTCACCTCTTACATTTTTTACAGATTTGGAATTACTATGATGAGAAGGTTTATGGTATTTTTTAAAACCTATTTCTGTTAAATCAAGTAATCCGACCCTTTTATCTGTTATTTATTAAGTAGCAAAAAAAGCCTCTTTTGCTACTCTTAGATTCATCCTTTCTAATCTGTATGTTGCTGAAATTATTGTTCTCCTATTTCTTCCTGTCGATGTTAAATTATTAGGAAGTTCAAATATTAGCTGTTAAGTGAATAAATTGTTCATCTCTCAGTACAGCTAATATCCTTTTAGTAGATCTTACTTTTCTTAAAGTAAGATGGCTTCCAAGCTAGGTTTCCGAAAATAATTCTACATTTATCGCTAAACGTTCTACAAAGTTTAACCTCTTCCCATATATTTTTATATTCAATAAAATTAATTTTAAGAGGGTTGTTAGTATTTATATTTTCTGTTAAACCGTATACTACTTTTTGATCTTCACGTTTGAATGTCCCGAAAATTTTATCCCAAATCATTAAGACACCTCCATAATTTTTATCAAGATATTCTTGGTTTGAACCGTGATGAACCCTGTGAACAGATGGTGTATTAAATATTTCATCCAACCAACCTAACTTGTAGATTTTTTCAGTGTGAATCCATGTTTGATATTGCGCCACAAAAATTAAGCACATAATTGCCTGAAAAGGGTTGAATCCGGCAATAATCATTGGAATTAAAAACATCCATTCAAAGAGCCCTTCAATAATACTTAAGCGAAACGAAACAGTTAAGTTGTAATCCTGAGAAGAATGGTGAACACTGTGACTAGCCCACAAAATACGGTGTTCATGCTCCAGTCGATGCATCCAGTAATAAGTAAAATCTGCCGCTATTATTCCTAGTCCCCATGTCCACCATGTCATCGGAATATCATATGGAATAAAATAATAAATGGGCAATAGAGCTACTAAACCTAAAGAACCAAGTAGGAGTTTTTCCGTAAGTTGTCCTAAAAAATAAATAGTAATATTGGATAATGTATCCTTCCAATTTCTTCCTTTTCGCTTGGCTAAATCAAAAACTATTTCGATCGCTATTAATGAAATGTTGAAAATAAAAAATATCGCGACTAACATCAATATTTCGGATGTCTCAAAAAGAATTGTTATTTCTTCAATACTCATAATTGCTTATTTTTAAAGTGAATAGTTAAATATTGTGCGTCTGCATCATTTGGGTCATCAATTGAAAAAGACAGTGTTGTTTCTGTTAGGCTTTTAATAATTAATTTTAGTTCGCCCCCTTCCTTACTACTTGTCATTATTATCGTTTGCTCATCTAAAGTGTATTTACCTTCTTCAAAAACACCTTCGGAGTTGCTAGAATAAATACCGTCTTTTTGAAAATGAACATAATCTTTCTTTTCATTTGTCTCAGGGTCAAAGTCGGACCCAAATAATTCGTAATGGCTCAGATTCCACTTTTTTAGTAATTTATTATTCTCTTCTATTCTATTAGGAGTATTGTTTTTTTTGGTTTGTTCCAAGGATTCTAACGAACCAAAAGCCAAAAAACCAAGGCTTGTTAATGCAATTGCTACCACTGTTAATTTCATAATTTTCATCTTTTTTATTTTTGTTTACTACTTGATGAATGCAAATATTAGTACTCAAAACTCTTTGAAAAAATGAATGTGATAGAGTTGCTATACTTGGGGTGAAATGGAATGTATTGTGGTGAAATATATTTCACCACAATACATTTTATACTCCAGATCAAACTGTGCCGCCAATATGGGTGCAGCAGTGCCAGTGATTTCGGATCAAACCGTGGGCCTTTATCTGATCTAGTATCCTCTTGGTTTCGAATCAAGACGTGCCATTTTCGATGACAGCCATGATTAACGGTTCTAACAATGCCACTCGCCTTGCGCCAATGGCCGCCACTCTGTGAAAAGCGTTTTATAGTCGGTGCTAAAAAGCGGTGATATGTCTAAGACCCTTGACCCTATGGATTTAAAAATAATAATACTTCACTTCGATGGCTTGTGGTTAAGCCCCCCTATTTTCGGACAATGTTACATTTGGTATTGTGAATATAATGGTATTGGTTGAACTTTGTATTGGCAAAGAACGACCGATGGTGATCGTGAGATCGATGGTTGTTTTTTAAAA
>Ga0208770_1000551_pt1 | contig 23342 bp, 23 predicted proteins | sample AntAceMetag02UK9_FD_184771 | JGI IMG/M metagenome (GOLD analysis project Ga0208770, IMG submission 184771) | Saline lake microbial communities from Ace Lake, Antarctica - Antarctic Ace Lake Metagenome 02UK9 (SPAdes) (version 2) | ecosystem: Environmental > Aquatic > Non-marine Saline and... | reverse complement strand
GCACGCTGTGAGGACCAACAGAGGAATAACCGCTAAGCCGACCAAAAGTTTCATACGAAGAAGTTATCAGCCCAAAAAGCCAACACCACCTTGGCGTCCCGGATTTTTGAGACCATCGCGGCTCGCGCGCCGGCCACCGAGCAACAACAGCGGAGGCCAGCAATCAGAGAGCTAAATCATTGGCACGCCTGGGGGCGCGCGTCAGGGCGTCGATTTGGGAGTCGAGGTTCTGATCCTGAGCGGAGACTCGCGTGTAGCCAACAACGCTCACTGAGTCGGCCCGCCCTTGTCGACCGACACAATCGGCTCCGCTGACAACATGACTTCAGAATGGCCACTCTCCACCGAATACGCCGATCAGTAGCTTTCGGCAGTTTTGATTACGGTGACGAGTTTTGAGCAGGTCGCGGAGGCCAATTCTCGCGGCTCACGCCCTCGCCGCTCGACCTGCTCGCAAACGACCGTTTTCGGTGGAGCCTGGCAGCGCGGTAGCGCACCTCGGCGACGATTCAGGCAGCGGGCTCGCGAAGCTCGCGCGGGTATGTGTTGGGACGTGCAATGAGACTGATCCCTCCAACGAATCGCGTCTCCGGAAACGCCGGGGGATTCACGTCTGCCAAACCTCGGGAGACTCCATCCGCCTCACCCAGGCCCTCGCCAGGAAGGGCGTCACACCCATGAACTAGATCAACGACGACCGCGCATGGCCAACGCCACCACACCCCTGGGGGGCAGATCTGTTGGCCATGAGCGGGCAGTCTTCATGGCCACCAGCGGGCATTTCTACTGGCCGCAGATGGGCACTTCGGACTGGCCATTGACACACCTCGCCGGAACACTCGTCACGATCGTCCGAGATGACACGACCATCGCGTTTTACGACGTCAAGACCGGCTGGCTCCTCATCGAGCACCCCCGGCCCGAACCAAGCACCCGCTACGTCGGCAACGGCAAACCCCGCGGGCCGAGAAGAGCACCCACAGCAGGCTCGTCACCGAAGTCCTGAGACATCACAGCCTCCAAGAAAGGTCGGAACTAAACCCAGGCCAAATCACGACAACCCAGACCCCGATTTCGATAAGGCCGCGGACGGCCCACTCAACCCGCGGAAGCGGCCGAGCGGCTGCACTTTGCGCAGAAGCCAAACACGTCGACGAGGTGACTCGGCTGGGTGAAACCGTTTTTTGTCGCGGTCTGGTGTGCCCAGGCCTCCACGGCATCCGCTTCGATCTCTATGGTGAGACCGCAATTGCGACAAATGAGGTGGTGGTGGTGGTGGCCGGGAGTGCAGGCGCGATAGAGCGCCTCGCCCTGGTCGGACTGCAGCGAATCGGCTTTCCCCTCGACCGCGAGGTCGGCGAGAGCACGGTAGACGGTGGCGAGTCCGATTGGGGATCCCGACCCGCGAAGACTCGAATGAAGGTTCTGGGCGCTCACAAACCCGGCATTGCTGCCTAGGGCTTCACGCACTGCTTCGCGTTGCCAAGTGTTGCGCTTCACTGCTACTTTCCCTTGCTCGAATGACCGTGGTCGCAAGCTCGCCCGGCGCTGGGGTCTTACAATCTCTGACGCGATTGGTACAGCTCCACCACGCAGGTCTTGCGCTTCATGCTGAAATTCTAACGCGCGCACCTGACACCCGCGTCGAGTCCCTGCGCCACCCGATGATTCGGCAGATAACGTAAATAAGGAATGAGATTGTCGTCACGAACGGACTAATCGGCAGCGCCCCAGCAATAGACAACAAAATGCCGCCGACCATCGACACCGTTGCGAACAAAACGCTCAGCAGGGGAGTGAGGAACGGAGACGCGGTCACCCTCATGGCCGCCGCCGCCGGGGTGACCAGCAACGCGAGCACCAAAAGAGCACCGATGATCTGAATGGCTACGGCCGCCGCGAGCGCGAGCAGGATCATGAAAGCGATCGAGATTCCGGCGACGGGAAGGCCTCGCGCTCGCGCGACATCCGCATCGACGCTCGCGAAGCTCAGTGGGCGCCAGAGGACGGTGAGACCGAGAACGACAATCACTGAGATGGTGATTAGCAGACCGAGCTGTTCGTTGTCGACGGACACAATCTGACCGGTCAAGAGGCCGAATTTGTTGGCGCTCCGCCCCGGATACAGGGCGAGGAACAGGATACCCAGCCCAAGCCCGAATGGCATGAGCACCGCGACAATCGAGTTGCGATCCTTCGCCCGCACACCGAGCACGCCGATGATCAAGGCAGCAATGAGGGAGCCGATCAGGGAGCCAAGCACCACATTGATGCCGAAGAGGAGAGCGGCGGATGCCCCGGCGAACGACAGCTCGCTGATGCCGTGCACCGCGAACTGCATGTCGCGCTGCATAATGAATACGCCAATCAAGCCACCGACGACTGCGAGTAGAGCGCCGGCGTAGATTGAGTTCTGCACGAGAACCAGCAATTCCCCATAGTTTTCGAAGCGGAACAGGGTGCCCCAGAAATCGTCCATCAGTGCTCACCACCCTCGACGTGGTGCGCGTCGTGCCCATGAGCGCCGTGTCCGTCGGGTGCGCCAATCACGATGATGCGGCCTCGATTGTGGATGACCTCAACCGGGGTGTCATACATATAGGAGAGAACGTCGGACCGCAGCACCTCGTCGGGCGTGCCAACCCGGAACTGCCCCCCGGCGAGGTAGAGCACCCGGTCGACCATGCCCAGGATTGGGTTGACGTCATGCGTGACGAAGACGACGGCGGTATCGAGTTCGCGACGCTTCTCATCAATGAGTTCGCTCACTGCCCGCTGATGCTGAAGGTCGAGGGAGAGGAGCGGTTCGTCGCAGAGCAGCAGTTTCGGGTTGCCCGCGATTGCCTGACCGACACGGATGCGCTGTTGCTCGCCGCCAGAGAGTGTCGCGACGGGCGCGGACGCGTAATCGGTGGCTCCCACAGATTCGAGCACGGCATCGACCCGGCGCCGAAGCGTCGGGGTCGAGATCGGCAAACCCCAGCGGTGTCCGTCGATACCAAATGCGACAAGGTCGCGTGCCCTGAGCGGCGTCCCATGGTCGAGGAGCTTCTGCTGCGGGATATAGCCGATATCGCGATTGCCGCGTCGAACCGGACTTCCGAGGATCTCGACCGCGCCAGACGTGAGCGCTTGCTGCCCGAGAATTGCCTTGAGCATGCTCGTCTTGCCGGTGCCGTTCGGACCGAGGACGGCGAGGAACTCGCCGGCTTTCAGCTCGAGGTTGAGTCCGCGCCAGAGTGGGCGATCACCGAATGAGAGGGTCGCGGAGCGCAAGCTCAGCACCGACTGTTCGATCATGGGCACGGCATCCTTCGAGGGCTGGTTGGAACATGTGCAGGGCACGCCATGGTGGGCGTGCCCTGCAGGAAACTGGCTCAAACTATCAGCATTGCTTACGCGAGCGCATCTTCAATCGCGTCGAGGTTGCCTCTCATCCAGCTGATGTAGTCCTCGCCGTCCGGAAGGGTCTCGGTTAGTGACACGACCGCGACACCCGCGTCTTCCGCCGCAATGCGCACTTGCTCGGTGATTGGGCCGCTGGTCTGCTCGTTGTAGGCGAGAAGAATGACGGAGCCGTCGTCGAACAAGCTCAGGGTGGCCTGCAGAACAGCAGGGGAGACATCCGTTCCCTCTTCGACCGCTTCAGAGAAATCGGACGGGGTCTTGTTCTCGAAACCGAGCGCCTCAAGGAGGTAGTTCGGTACGGGCTCGGTGACCGCGGCGCCCCGGCCTGCTACCAGGGACTGCATGCTCTCGGCGCGCTCCTCGAGTTCCGCGATCTCAGCGGCGAAGGCCTCATAGTTCTCCTCGTACGCCGCGGCGTTAGCTTCGTCAATCTCGCCCAACCTGTGCGCTATCTCAGCGGCAATCTTCTCGACCCCGTGGAAGCTGTACCAGACGTGCTCGTTGAATCCCTCGATGTGGGCGGCGTGCTCTTCCTCCGTTTCACCCGCGTGAGCATCGCCCTCCTCCTCGGCGTGCTCTTCCTCGGTCTCACCTGCGTGGTCATCGGGGCCGCCCTCGCCTTCTTCAATGAGCCCGGATGCCTCGGACGCATTGACGACGACGACATTCTCATCGCCGGAGGCCTCGAGCATCGAGTCGATGAACGGGTCGTAACCCCCGCCGTTCTCAATCACAAGGTCAGCCTTGGAGAGGGTGAGTAGGTCTTGCGCGGTCGCTTCATAGCTGTGCGGATCCTGCGCAGAGCCACTAATGATTGAGGTGACCTCGACGAACTCACCACCCACACGAGACGCGATATCGCCGTACACATCGGTCGACGCAACGATCTGAATCAGCCCGCTGTCACGACTGTCGTCCGCGGCGGTGGGTGCGCTGGGGGGTGTGGCGGTAGGTGCCGCGGCACATCCGGCGAGAACAAGGGACGATGCAGCAATTCCGGTAAGGAGGAACTTGGAAAAAGATTGAGAACGCATGAGCACCTTTCTAGGCTGTGACTGATCGGGGCGGAGACGATGGGAGATTGTGCGCGCGAGACGCGGTAATGATTCCTGTTATCGTTATCAACATTATCACACCATAGAGACGCCAAATGCGCAAGGTGTCCAAAGCCTTTTCAAAGTCAGCGGCGACCAAGAGCGTGAGCAATGTTTGGGTTGAAGGCGGCGGCGCGGAGGGCTCTGGCGATCGTCATGGGCCCGGCGAAGCAGTGGATTCTGATGGCCCGATAACAAAAGGTGGCCATTACGTGGGGCGTGGCCGGCGCAGATCGAGGGGCGGATCTGGGATTGGTCTTCCTGGTAGGTGACGTTGCGCACCCGGTGCAGACGATTCTCGACTCCGTGAGTCAACTGATTGGTCGGTAGCGATTGCGCCACACCAGGTTCTGGTCGCAGGCAATCTGGCCGGATTGGCACATCAAGAGTGAAAGCGGTTTTGTCGTCGCCCTGACATCGGTAGTCGACGCTCTTGACAGTGACTTTGGCCAGGGTCGCTTCAGCGATCTGCACCGTGATGGGTTCGTCCCGACCATCGATAATGAGCAACTATCGCCGCGCCGCACCGTCTGTGAAAATGTTCACCAACCCCTTGTGCCACTTATCAATAATGAAGCTATCGATAAGTGGCACAAGGACAAACCGCTATGGCCGGTGCTGAGAAACCTGAGCGCAATACTGTTCGAGGACCTGGCGAAGGTCTGCGATCGCTACTTCGGTCAGCCTCAACAGCAGCGCAACTCTCATCGGGTGGAGAAAATGCCGTGGCACGGTGACCCGCGAGTGAATATCCACAACGACCGCGGCAAGGCCAAGCCGTCCCAGGTCCGCCAGGTGCTGGCGGCGAACGAGAAGGTGACAGGAGAAGAATGCTGACGAACGTAAACGCAGAGCACCACACCAAACGGGTGCGCTGGTCGGCTGAGGATGAGGCGCACATCGGCACCGTGGCAGAAATGCCGTCGCTGTCTTTTGTCGATGACAAGCAGATCGGTGCTTTTCAGGGCATCCGAGCTCTGATCGGAGGCGTGCTTGACGGCATGCTCGCCGACGGCGAGGTACTGCCCAAGGCGATTGCGGATCGCTCCTACTCCGGCAAGTTCATGGTGAGCGTTACCCCAGAGGTGCACCGACAGCTTGCCCCCGACGCGGCCGAGCAGAACGTCTCACTCAACCGCCTCGCCGCAAGCCGGCTCGGCGGCTCGGCGGCTCGTAATGCCCGCACACTAACAATCACTTACCGAACGCCCCCTTGAGACCACTGTACGGTTTCGAGACAAACTCATGCGCTATATCGAGTCATGCGAGAGCTTCGAGCCATTATGGCCGGGAGCATCTGGGCCAGCACGGTCGCTCTCTGACGCCGCGACTCTTCCGCAAGGTGGTGCAGGTCTGATCGGCGCGCATCGGTCCTCACGTATTCACATCTGCTTATATATAGGGATGAGTGAGAATCTCGAACCAGCGGCAGAGTTGTTCAAAGCGCTATCGTCGGCGTCGCGATTAAAGCTGCTTCGTATCCTCGCGCAAGGCTCCTCAACCGTGGGCCATCTGGCCGAGCAGAGCGGGCTCTCCCAGCCACTCGTGTCACAGCACCTGCGGACTCTGCGCTCGGCCCGACTGGTCTCGGTGCAACGCACCGGCCGCGAGGCGCACTACGAGGTCGCCGACTCGCACGTGACACACATCGTCGACGACGCCGTCAAACACGCTCTCGAAGGCTGACGAGAACGCGTATCAATTAGCCGCACGTATTGCAATGAATTTATGGATGTGGTCTACTAGGGAGTACAAAAGGTGCTGCGCGCACCCGGCCCCTCAGACCGAACTACCGGAAGGCAACCCCATGAGCACCACCGAAACCCACGCCGAGCACACCGTCACCCAGCACGAGCACGGGACCGACTGCGGCCACGAAACCGTGCAACACGACGACCACGTCGACTACGTGCATGGCACCCACCACCATTCCCTGCACGATGGCCACTACGACGAGCACGAGGCAATCGCCGAGCACACCGCCAACGAGCACGAGCACGGGACCGACTGCGGCCACGAAACCGTGCAACACGACGACCACGTCGATTATGTGCACGACGGCCACAAGCACGCCCAGCACGCCGGTCACTACGACGAGCACTGAGCGAGCAGCCTCTACGGACGCAATCGAGCAACGTCGAGGGGGTCGCCGGAATTCCGCGTACCCCCTCGCAATATGCGAGTTGCTCGACACCGCCGCGGTTCGGCTACGGGATCCGCGGCGTGAAGGGTCGCCGCGGGATGCCGTCGCGACCGACGTTGAGCTCATAGGCCGGCTCGAGATTTTCCGGCACGACCACGACCGGAGGCGGCGGCGGCGGGCCAGCTGCAACAATCTTCCCCCTGTTGAGGAGCGCGATCTGATTGCAATAGGGCCCTGCGAGGTTGAGGTCATACTGAACGACGATGGTGTAAAGCTGGAGCGCGGCGACCATCGTGAGGATCTACTGAATCCATCAAACTAGTACGGATTTGCTCGAAATTCCGTGGCACGCCCGGAGGGATTCGAACCCCCAACCTTCTGATCCGTAGTTACCTAAACGAGCTAGGACCCGCGGTGTTTCTTAGAGTTTAGCAGGGGTGAGATGTGTCTGGAAGTGTCAGGAAATGTCACAGTGGCCACCCGATCGACTGACATGTCGACTGACATAATCCACGAGCCAAGAGGTGCCAATGGAGGCCGCGGCTTTGAAAAGTGGCAATCAGACCGCACTGCGGGGATCAACAACCTTCGCACTATAGGTCGGGTTTAGCCAAAAACATTTCCTAGCCCGCAGGTCTCCTTGGGGCGTGATTTTTTGTCCTCGCCATTGCAAGCTTTAGGGCGCACGTGGATTACGGGACACAAAACTGATGCGGAAGAGGTCACTGGTTCGATCCCAGTATCGCCCACCGTAATATGCCAGGCATTTACTGGCCTCTAAGCTCTTGAGGTAGGGCCCGTGCGATAGTCGTGCGATAGTCGTGCGATAGTCGTGCGATAGTCGAGGGAAGTTGATCCCGATCCGATTGCCGGAACCCGCGAGCGGAAAGCGGCAAGTCGAGTCCGAGGTTCAATCCATTCGCCTCAGCGGCTAGTCATTCAGAATCTCGTCGCACCGGACAATCAGGTCCTCGTGTTCCGTTTCGAGGGAGTCAATCGTGTCGAGCACGAGCCTCTTCTTGAATTCAGAGGCCTCGAGAGCAAGAGTGTCTTCCAGTATTTCCAGGGTTCTAGCGTGCCCTCTAAAGGCCCGCCCTACTGGAGTTCCGAGGGCCTGTTCCCCCAAGCTTTGAAAAAAAAGCACCCGGGCAACGCTATCGCTCCCAAAACTGTCTCGCGGAGTGGAGTAGAACCCCTCACAAGCTTTGGCCTAGACCGGCGAAGCACACCCCGCGAGCAGCAAAGCAACAGAAACGGGGACCATAATTTTTCTTATAACTGCACGCTACTGTTTTTCCACAGAATCCGCGAGAGGCCTTTGTGGACAACCTCAGCGGGCTGGAGTCATATGTCCCTACTGTGATCCTATGACCCAGGTAGGACCAGTGTTCTCCCCCAACTGCCCCACTTGTCTGATGAGATGCGACCTTGACGACATCGGCTACTACTGTGCCGACTGTAGGATTTCTTACCGTGGTGGACAATCGACGACAGCGGGAAAACCATTCTTGTTAGAGTCCCCTGAAAACGGGGAGGGCCACCTCCGGTGAAAATCCGACCCCCTAAGTAGTTACGCCTCTACAGCGTCGAGAACATCCTCAGTGTCACCCTGCGCGAGACGTTCAGCCAATTGGCGCACCAAGTAGCTGATACCAAGAGGACATTGCTCCTGGGTCTTCGCCAGCGTGAAATTTCCCTCCATCTACTGTCCGTACATCAGAGGCAAGAATTGCATGGCCGCGAAGCAGAACATGGACGTCTGTTCGAGCATGTTCCCCGAACATTCTTTTAGAGACGGTTTCCCCCCGGCTATTTTGCAGCCACTCCCTCGCAACGTCTATCGCTTCCTGCATTTCTGGAGGAGGTGAGAGCTCGGGATATTTATCGAAGAATCCTTCGTAATTAGTTGACGCTCGCCGTCTAGTAGCTCATGCCCTTGTGTGCCTTATCGGTGCAGCGATTGAGTTCTCGGTCTGCCAGCCTACGACTGTGCCCGGCATCACTCGGAACTACCTGACCGAGCTCGCGATCTTCTCCCACCCGCGTCGCGGATCACTTCGATAGTTCTCGAAAAGGTGGCTCGTGGTCTGGTTGGAGAATAATTCAGTGACCGGCTTGAGGTTCCTGCGAGGAGTGAATTGCCTGAAGCGAAACAGTGTTTTTGTCTGCAGACGTCGGTAGCCTGCTAGCAAGCGTTTTGAATGAATAGCGGACACACGATGGTACGAGGGAGAGCACTCACGACATGACACATCGAACTATGAACGGATTAGTTTTGACGGGCGCGTCTTCGAGGGCGGTCCGAAAGTAGTGGCTCTCAAGAAGTCTGACCTCTACAGCTCACTCTGGAGCAGTGCGGACGAGCTTCGAGGCGGCATGGATGCTTCCGAGTACAAGGACTATGTCCTGACCCTTCTTTTCGTGAAGTACGTCACCGACAAGGCGAAGTCAGATAGAAACAGTCTGATCGAAGTTCCTGTGGGCGGCTCATTCGACGACCTCGTGACTTTCAAGGGTGACAAGGAGATCGGCGACAAGATCAACAAGGCAATCAGCAAGCTCGCCGAAGCCAACGACCTGCAAAGTGTTTTTACCGACACGGACTTCAACAATGATGAGAAGCTCGGCAAGGGTAAAGAGATGCAGGATCGTCTGACGAACTTGATCTCGATCTTCCAGGAACTCGACTTCCGTGGCTCTCGCGCAGAAGGCGACGACCTTCTTGGAGACGCCTATGAGTACCTGATGCGTCACTTTGCAACCGAATCTGGAAAGTCGAAGGGTCAGTTCTACACGCCTGCCGAGGTCTCGCGCAGCATGGCTCAGCTGATCGGCATGACGCCGAGCACTCCCTACTCGGCAACGGTCTACGACCCGACATGTGGGTCAGGCTCGTTGCTGCTGAAGATTGCCGACGCCGCACCAAACGGGCTGACGATCTACGGCCAGGAGAAGGACAACAAGAACTGGGCGCTCGCGAAGATGAACATGATTTTGCACGGCAACGAGATTGCCGATATTCGCAAGGGCGACACGATCTCAAGCCCTCAGTTCACAACGAACGATCGACTTGATACGTTCGACTTCCTCGTTGCTAACCCACCGTTCTCCACCAAGTCATGGACGAACGGCCTCGACAAAGAGTACGGCCGCTTTGACGGCTACGGGCGTCCTCCTAATAAGAATGGTGACTTCGCCTTCTTGCTTCATATTCTCAAGTCGCTCAAAAGCACTGGCAAGGGTGCGGTGATCCTGCCGCATGGGGTTCTCTTCCGCGGCAACTCCGAAGCGGTGATCCGCAAGGAAATCGTCAAGCGCCGCTACATCAAGGGCATCATCGGCCTGCCACCGAACCTTTTCTACGGCACCCCCATTCCTGCCTGCATCCTCATCCTCGACAAAGAGAACGCGCAGACACGGACCGGCATTTTCATGATCGACGCCTCCAAAGGCTTCAAAAAGGACGGCCCGAAAAACCGTTTGCGCTCTCAGGACATCCACAAAATCGTGGACACGTTCAAGCGCCAGACCGAAGTGCCGGGCTACGCCCGCATGGTGTCGGTTGCAGAAATCAGCGATCCAAGGAACGACTACAACCTCAACCTCCCGCGCTACATTGACAGCACCGAGCCTGAGGATCTCCAGGACATTGACGGCCACCTGCGTGGCGGCATACCCGAGCGCGACATAGACGCACTTGACCGCTACTGGCAGATCATGCCCAACTTGCGCGCCACCTTGTTCAAGAAGTCCGCGCATCCCGGCTATTACGAGCTCACCAGCTTTGAGGTGAAGCCCGCCATCTTCGGCCACCCAGAGTTCACCGCATTCAAGACCAACGTCGACAAGCTCTTCGCGGAGTGGAAGGCCACCAACGCGCCACGACTTAAAGGCTTCGCCACCGATGCCGCCGGTAACCACCCCAAGGCCCTAATTGACGCGCTCTCCGAAGACCTGCTCGCCACTTTCGCGCCAACGCCCTTGCTTGCCCACTATGACATCTATCAGCACCTGATGGACTACTGGACGGAGACTATGCAGGACGATTGCTACATCGTTTCAGCCGAAGGGTGGAAAGCGGGCGCTCAGGTTCGTGAAGTGCTCCGTGTCAAAAAGAAGGGCAACACACTGGTCTGGCCGGAGGTGCACGACTACAAAAAAGGACAGCGCCGGTTCAGGTCTGACCTCATCCCCGGAAATATTCTCATCGCCCGCTACTTTGTGGCCGAACGCAACGCCATCGAAAGCGTCGAGCAGGAACTCGCCGAGATCGATCAGCGACTCGAGGAGCTGTTAGAGGAACAGGGCGGTGACGGCGGGTTTCTAGAGGAAGTGATCGAGGGCGAAGGTGACAAGCGGAAAATTACCAAGAAGGCTGTGACGGCGCTCCTGAAGGAGATAGGTAAAGACCGAAACTTTGCCGATGAGTGCAAAGCGCTGGAAGACTATGGCGCGCTGCTTGACAAACAGTCAAGCACCAGGAGCCGTCTCAAACAGGCGCTGGCGGACCTGGACGCCCAACTGGACGCCAAGTATCACTCGCTCACCGAGCACGATATTAAGGCTCTAGTGGTGGACGACAAATGGCTGGCCACCCTCGCTGACGCAGTCCAGGGTGAACTCGACCGCATCTCGCAGACCCTCACTGACCGCATCCGCCAGCTCGCCGAACGCTACTCCACCCCGCTGCCGCAGCTCACCGACGAAGTTACCGTGCTCGCCAGTCGCGTCGAGGAACACCTCAAAATGATGGGTGCATTGTGGAAATAAAGCCCAACTACAAGGACACTGAGGTGGGCCTAATCCCTGAGGATTGGGACGTGTTGTCTCTTGGAAAAATAACATCAATTCAGCGTGGGAAATTCAGCGCTCGACCTCGCAATGACCCAAAATATTATGGTGGTGACTTCCCATTCATTCAAACTGGTGACGTAAGACGATCTGGTGGCTTGATCACCTCCTTCACGCAGACGCTCAACAACGATGGGCTACTGGTAAGCCGGCTGTTTCCCAAAGGCACCCTCTTCTTCACCATCGCGGCAAACATTGGAGACGTCGGTATTGCCGTGTTTGAGGCATCGTGCCCCGACAGTCTGGTTGCTATCGTTCCAGGCGCTGCTGTAGAGAAGGTTTGGCTCCTCTACGAATTGGCGCACCGCAAAGAGAGCTTTGAGAGGTTGGCCTCGCCCGGCGCGCAGCTGAACCTCAGTCTTGAGAAGCTACGCCCCTACTTGATTCCAGTTCCTACCAGACCTGAGCAACGCGCTATCGCTGCGGCGTTGAGAGATGTGGACGCGCTGCTGGGCGCGCTAGACCTGCTCGTCGCCAAGAAGCGTGACCTCAAACAGGCCGCCATGCAGCAACTCCTCACCGGACAAACACGCCTCCCTGGCTTCCAAGGCGAGTGGGAGATGAAGACTCTCGGCGACTTATTCTCTTTTAGCGGCGGCTATTCGGCATCACGCGACCAACTTTCCACGGAAGGACAATGTTATCTGCACTATGGCGACATCCATGGCTCAACGAAGACCTCCGTTGACGCGCGCACCGACTATCAGGACATCCCCAAGCTCGACGTTCCATTGAAGCGAGTTTCATCCGGCTCTTTGCTCAAAGATGGCGATGTTGTGTTCGTTGACGCCTCCGAGGACGACGAGGGAACGAGCAGGCATGTGGTCGTCGTGAACAAGGATAACGTCCCGTTCATTTCTGGTCTGCACACAATAGTTGCGAAGAGCAAGACGGACGAACTGGTCCACGAGTATCGGCAATACTGTTTTCAGACCGCAGCTATTCGGGAGCAGTTCCTTTTCTACGCTGTGGGAACAAAGGTTTCCGGTATCAGCAAAACCAACATCCCAAAGCTAAAGCTGCCCCTTCCGAGCGCCCCTGAACAGACCGCCATTGCCGCCTTGTTGACGGACATGGACGCGGAGCTAGCAGCGCTTACGCAACGGCTGGCTAAGACTCGAGCCCTGAAGCAAGGGATGATGCAGGAACTTCTGACTGGACGCACTCGCCTGGTATTCGCAGAGGTTGCAGCATGAGTGTCGTCGGGCAAATTGAACGCAAGACTCAGGACCACGTCGTAGCGTTGCTCAGGCAACAACTCGGCTACGACTACCTCGGCAACTGGGAATATCGCGAAAACAACTCACATGTCGAAGTTGAGCTACTGACGCATAACTTGCTTGCCCGTAGTTACGATGCTGAGTTAGCCGACAAGGCGATTGCCGAACTCAAGAAGGCCGCGTCTCTTGGTGGTGGCCGAACGCTCTATGGAGCCAATCACGAGGTCTATCGCTTGCTTCGTTACGGAGTGAAGGTTAAGCGCGGGGTGGGCGAGCTGTTTGAGACAGTTTGGCTTGTCGACTGGTCGAACCCTGTGGCCAACCACTTCGCGATTGCTGAAGAGGTCTCGATTAAAGGCGAGCAAACGAAGCGCCCTGACGTTGTGCTCTACGTGAATGGCATCGCTCTCGGTGTTATCGAATTGAAGCGTTCGAAGGTCAGTGTCTCTGAAGGCATCCGTCAGAACATTGGAAATCAGGGGAAAGATTTCATCCGTCCGTTCTTCACGACGGCTCAGCTCCTGTTTGCGGGCAACGATGTTGAGGGCCTCCGCTACGCGGCAATCGATACGCCAGAAAAGTATTGGACCGAGTGGAAAGAGCCCTCCGAGATCCAGGAACCGCTCGACCGTGGGCTGATCCAGATGTGTTCGAAAGATCGGTTTCTTGAACTCATCCACGACTTCATCGTTTTTGATTCCGGGACAAAGAAGATCGCCCGTCACAACCAGTACTTGGGGGTGAAGGCTGCCCAGGCGCGGGTTGCTACAGGCGAGGGCGGCATCATCTGGCACACCCAGGGATCAGGCAAGAGCCTGACCATGGTGTGGCTCGCAAAATGGATCAAGGAGCACCAGCCTGAATCTCGCGTTCTGATCATCACCGACCGCACTGAGCTTGATGAGCAGATCGAGAAGGTGTTCGGGGGGGTCAACGAACAGATTTATCGCACCAACAGTGGAGTTGATCTCATCACAGCCCTCAACAATTACCAGCCGCAACTGATCGCCTCGCTGGTGCACAAATTCCGCGGGGACGACGATAGCCAGGTCGACACATCAGAGGATTCGTTCATCACTGAACTGAACTCAAAAATCCCTGCAGATTTTAGCGCAAAGGGCAACTTCTTTGTCTTCGTCGACGAGGCGCACCGCACCCAGTCGGGCAAGATGCACACTGCGATGAAGAAACTTCTCCCTGGAGCAATGTTCATAGGTTTCACCGGAACTCCCCTGCTTAAGGCAGATAAAACGACCAGCATCGAGACCTTCGGCAGCTTCATCCACACCTACAAGTTCGACGAGGCCGTCGCTGACGGTGTCGTGCTTGAACTTCGATATGAAGCACGGAATATCGATCAGGAGCTCACAAGCCACGGCCAGGTCGACAAGTGGTTCGATGCCAAGACCAAAGGCATGACTGACCTGTCGAAAGCGGAGCTGAAGAAGCGTTGGGGCACCATGCAGAAAGTGGTTAGTGCCGAGCCCCGCTCAAAGCGAATCGTGCACGATATTCTGCTCGACATGGAGCTTCGGCCACGTCTGATGGATGGCCGCGGCAACGCCATGCTCGTCGGCTCGAGCATCTACCAGGCCTGCAAGTTCTACGAAATGTTTGTTCAGGCCGGCTTCAAGGGCAAGGTGGCGATTGTTACAAGTTATGTGCCGATGGCCGGCGACATATCTAAGGAAGATGGCGGCCACGGCGCAACGGAAAAGATTCGCCGATATGGCATTTACCGCCAGATGCTCGCTGACTATTTTGGCGAACCCGCTGATCAGGCTGTGCTGAAAATCGAGCAATTTGAGAAGGATGTCAAACGGCGCTTCATCGAAGAACCGGGCCAAATGCGCCTGCTTATCGTTGTCGACAAGCTTCTCACCGGGTTTGACGCGCCCTCAGCGACTTATCTCTACATCGACAAGAAGATGCGTGACCATGGTCTCTTCCAGGCGATTTGCCGCGTCAACCGCCTCGACGGTGATGACAAAGAATACGGCTACATCGTCGACTACCAAGACCTCTTCAGCTCGTTAAAAGACGCCATCGGTGACTACACCTCCGGCGCACTCGACGGTTACGAAAAGACCGACATCGAAGGGTTACTTAAGGACCGCAGCGAGCAGGAACGCAAAGACCTCGACGACGCACTCGAGCGAATTCGCGCTTTGTGCGAACCAGTCGCGCCGCCGAAGGAAACTTTGGAGTATCAGCACTACTTTTGTGCGGCTGAGGCAGGCAATGCCGACCAGCTCAAGGCCAACGAGTCGAAGCGTGTGGAGCTCTACAAATCAGTGAGCGGTCTTGTCCGGGCCTACGCGATGCTCGCCAATGACATGGATTCCGCGGGCTACACCATCGAGCAAGCTGCAGCGATTAAGAAGGAAGTCGCTCACTACGTTGCAGTCCGGGATGAGGTGAAGCTTGGCGCAAACGAGAACGTCGACTTCAAGCAGTTTGAAGCAGGAATGCGCTTCCTCCTGGACACGTATATCCAGGCGGGTGACTCTGAGATCGTCGCCGAATTCGAGGACATTGGCCTTGTCGACCTGATTGTGCAACGCGGCGAGGGTGCCATCAACGCGCTGCCTGCGGGCATCAAAAAGAACAAGGACGCTGTTGCCGAGACCATCGTCAACAACGTGCGAAAGACAATCGTCGACGAGCAAGCCATGAATCCGAAATACTACGAAACGATGTCCTCGCTTCTTGACGCCCTCATCGAGCAGCGTCGTCATCAGGCCATCGACTATAAGAAGTACCTTGAGGAACTCATTGCCCTCGCCACCAAGGTTGGCAAAAAGGAATCCGACACCGTTTACCCAGAATGGGCAAAGAACGGTGCGCAAAAGGCCCTCGTCGACTTCGGATGGACCGACGACACAACCGCAATTCAACTTGATACCGCGATCGGAGTGGCCAAACCACACGACTGGGTAGGCAACAAGATGAAAGAGAAGGTCGTCGCCAACGCGATCAGGAAGGTTCTGCCAAGGGACTTTGACCGCTTCGATGAACTCTTCGATCTCGTGAGGGCTCGTGATGAATACCGCTAACGCATACTTGACCGTCGCTGGCATCAACGTTGACGTCGTCTACAAGAGCATCAAAAATATGCACATCTCGGTGCACCCACCACTCGGACGAGTGCGCGTCGCAGCACCAGATCGCCTTAACGAGGAAGCCGTCCGACTTGCGATTATTCAGCGACTGCCCTGGATTAAGAAACAACAGGATCAGCTCCGGAACGCTGATCGACAGACTGAACGAGAGATGGTGACAGGTGAATCCCACTATGTCTGGGGCGAGCGGCTCAGACTCAACGTAAGCGAGACGGCAGCGCGACCGCGCGTGGAAATTCTTGGATCAAAACTTCAACTGACTTCACCGGCAATAGCAGACTCATCGCGCAGTCGCAGGCTTCTTGAAGCTTGGTATCGCAAACAGATCAAGGAAGCGATCCCTCCACTGATCGAAAAGTGGGAGCCAACCATCGGGCAAAAAGTGAACGGCTGGACCGTTCGCCGAATGAAAACCAAATGGGGCTCGTGCAACCCAGAGTCAGGAAATCTCTGGTTCAATATCGAGCTGGCCAAGAAGCACCCAAACTGCCTTGAGTACATCCTCGTTCACGAGATGACCCACTTCCACGAGCGAACTCACAATGACCGATTCGTTGAACTGATGGACCAGTACCTCCCGAGCTGGCGTCGGACAAGAGACGAACTGAACGGTGCTCCTTTGGCCGAGGAGAAATGGGCGTCCTAAAAAATATCCTTCGCGATCCTCAGCGCTTTTGCTTTCGCCTCAGAGCAAGTTTTATGTACTTGATGAATTCCTCAGAAGTTCGTCTCTTTTGGCCCGGAGATCATCGATTTTGCTGTAGGCCTTCACCTCGGCCACCCCCAACCTTGACCTATCCGACGGGGTGAAACCCAAAAGGCTCAAGTTGCCGCTAATCAGCTTCTCCACATCGTTGAGCGACATGTGAATTGATCTATCAGTGGGATTGTCCGTCAGAGCCGCCAGAAGAAGCGCCCGGCGATCGATTTGCTCACACACCAGCTGCAGCAACTGTGAGTCAGTTCTCCCAGAGACCCATATCTCGCCCTGGCCAAAAACATCATCCCAAAGCCGTCGACCATCTACCCCAAGAGGGCGCAACGGAGAAACGGGTCCCGCTTCCAAATCGAAGACATTAGCCCTTTCGGGTAAAGCACGTTTCCCTGGGTTTCCACGACGGCGCTTGAGCTCTATTGGGACTGACGGGTTAGGAATGGGGTTCTCCTTCTGAAAGTTTTGAACTGCGGAAATGTGTGTCGACCTAAACTAGGGGGTTTCTGGTCTGCGCCGCCTAAGGTTTGACCCCACCCCCATTAGCGGCCGGGGGGAGGATGGCCCCCTGAGTGAGCAGCTCCTGCAACTGATCATCGATCGGGTTGACGCTCAGATAATTCGCTACATTGTTTGAGAATGTGTTGGCGAGCGTTTGGCTGTACGGCGCGTAAATAGATTTCGTCGTATCCAGGCGGGTGTGACCAGCACCTTGACTAACAGCCTCGATCGGCGTTCCGCTCTCAATCGCTAGAACGACTGCGGTGTGACGAATGTCATGGATCCTGATCCGGCGGATGTTATGGGCTTCAAGAACTCGGTGAAGCATTCTTTGAACCGTTCCCGGCCGCTGAACTGTCCCATGCTTTGTGGAAAACACCCACGCAGCACCGTCACGAAGTACTGGATGGTCGATATTGTCCCGGTGGCGCAAAATAGCCTCAATGACCCGTGGGCTCAGCACCAAAGTTCTACGACTCGAGAGTGTTTTTGTGTCACCCTCCACAACCACCGTTCTTCTTGACCCGTCAGGTCTGAAGGTTTGGACTTCCCGGATTGATCTATTGATTGTGAAGGTGCCCGAATCGAAGTCAAAATCGGACCATTTCAGGCCCAGGGCTTCTGATTTCCGGAGACCAAAGTAGACCAGTAAAACAGTAAACAGCTCGACCGGCGAATTTCTTACTGCGGCGAGGACTTGTTGAGCCTCACTCAGCGACCAGGGTTCTTTGACGTTAACCATGTCGCGGCGAGTTCTCCGATACACGGGAGTATTGGTGACCGGATTACGCACAATGTAGCCATTGGACAGCGCGGCTCTCATGACCGCGTTCAATACCTGCCTGACACCATTGATAGTGAAATTAGATTTTCCAGAGCAATGAAGCTCCTTCAACCACCCCGTGACATCGTTGGTGTTGATCTGCGCGATTGGTCTCTTCCCAAACGTCGGAAGAATGTACGTCTCTAGCTTGTAACGGTAATCATGCGTCGTGGCCTCCCGGACTTGCGGAGCTTTAGTGTCATAAAGCCACCGAAGAGCAAAACTGTGAAAGAGTTCCCGGCCCTGAGGAGCCAGCGCACCATTCGCCGCGTCCGCCATAATCTGTTGACCTTATCGAAGCGCCGCGCTCTTCGTGGGAGCTGTTCTTCTGACAAAACGGGGTCGACCATTGGGTTTCACTCCGACCTGCACGTCAACTTTCCACACCCGTTTACCCGACGGGTTGGATGCCATAAATACGGAAGGAGCCCTAGTCATCGCCCACCCCGGTAGTCCTTGGCAAGTTGTGTCCGTGACTCACGGTAGTCCGCGAGGGCTGTCTCAGAAATTCTGACTGTGCGCCGAATTCGCGTGACCGCTATCTCGTTATTGGCGATGAGGCGCACAACTGTGGACCGAGAGACAGCGAGGTTCTCTGCAACAGCTTCGACGGTTAGTAAGGGCATCATCATGATTAGAACCCCATAATGCACCCGTTCGAACATATATTCGAAAGGCAAATTCCCAAGAACGGACAACCGCAGGCTTGGAGAGCCCCAAACGACTGACATATCCACTGACATGAACAATTTCCCCTCTGATCGAGGAGCCCCAGCTTTCGTAGGAGAAGCTAGGGATCAAGAAGCCAAACTAGTGGCACGCCCGGAGGTGTCCTGGTTCATGACATCGTTCATATCTCTCTCACGACATAGTTCATAGTCCCTGAAAGGGTCAAACCTTTCCTCGGGGGGTTCGTTATCTGATGTGTCACGACATAGTTCCCACCAGAATGAGGAATGTCAAAGTCACGAATCATTGTTCTCTCCGTCACCCAACAAGGCCTCACGAAAGCCGAAGTCGCCCGAAAATATGGGGTGAGCTGGCGCTGGGTCCACACCCTCGTCACCCGCTACGAAAAAGACGGGTTAGACGCCCTCGAACAATCTCGGAAACCGAAATCTAACCCTCGACACATCAGCCCCACCCTCACAAACCGGATTATTGAGCTGCGCCGCGAACTCACCGCAACCGGATTAGACGCAGGACCAGGATCAATCCGGTCCTACCTCAATAAAGAGGGCCATCATGCCCCCGCTGAGTCCACCATCAGTCGAATCCTGAAACAGGCGGGCCTGATAATCCCCGAACCACGCAAACGGCCCAAGTCCTCCTACATTCGCTTCGAAGCCGACAAACCCAACGAGACATGGCAATCCGATTTCACCCACTGGAGACTCGCCGATGGGTCTGATGTTGACATCATCAACTGGCTTGATGACCATGCCAGGTTCTTACTCTCCTTGGACGCCCACAACAGAATCACCGGCGCCATTGTGATCGATACTTTCAGCCACAACATTGACCGTTACGGGCTTCCAGAGTCCACCCTGACGGACAACGGATCTGTTTACACCTCACGATTCACCGGAGGCCGAAATAGCTTCGAATACCTCTTAGCGGCACTGGGCATCCGCCACAAGAACGGTTCCCCGGGGCACCCCCAAACCCAAGGCAAAATTGAGAGGTTCCACCAAACCCAAAAACGGTGGCTCGCAGCCAAGCCACCCGCTGCGACCATCGCTGAACTCCAAACCCAGCTCAACGAATTCCAACACGTCTACAACACCACACGGCCCCACCGATCACTCCATGGCCACACACCCGAGCATGCATACAACGCCACCCCGAAAGCCGCGCCACGAACCATCGCAGACACCACCCATTACCGGATCCGCATCGACCGCCTCGACAGCAGAGGAAAAGTATCACTGCGGCGAGCAGGAAACATGCACCACCTCGGAGTCCGCGCCGAAAACGCACGCAAACGCGTTCTCCTGCTCATCGACGAAACAACCGTCACTGTCACCGAACTCACCACCGGAGAAGTCCTCAGCCAACATCTCATCAACCCGAAACGAAACTACTGGCCCAACACACTCAAACCCGCAGGTCGATGGCCGAGGGAATGACCAGGTCCCGAATATGAACGATCTCTCGAGACATCTATGAACGATGTCCCGAGAGATCACAGTGGCACGCCCGGAGGGATTCGAACCCCCAACCTTCTGATCCGTAGTCAGATGCTCTATCCGTTGAGCTACGGGCGCTTAGTTACGCCTACCGATGCCTGGCAATACTAGCAGGCACCGCGAAGACGTCGCGAGGTTAGTTAGTCTTCTTCTCCGCGACCGTTACGTCTTCCTCTTCTTTTGCCGGCGCCACAGCCATTGACGACTTGCCCAAACGGAAAGTGGAGAGGAACCCCACCACCAGGAATCCTGCCGCCACATACGCGGCGAGCTGGGCGCCATCGGTGAAAGCTTCCCCGCTGGCTTCTTGGATAGCCTGCGCGCTTTGGACATCGACCTGAGCTGTCACGAGGGAGTCGGATAGCCCAGGGATGGCCGAGCCGGCAGATCCGATCACGGCATCGATAATCGAGGTTTGGCTAGCTACGGGCACGTTGAGCTCACTCAATCGGTTCTCCAGTGAGGCTTGGGTTCCCGAGAAAAGAACTGTTCCCAAGACCGCTATGCCTAGCGCCGAACCAATTTGGCGAGCAGTTGATTGGGATCCGGAGCCTTGCCCGGTCTTTTCGAGGGGAACGTCCACCATGATGACCCCGGTGAGTTGCGCCGTTGCCAACCCGATACCAATTCCATAGACAAAGAGGAAAGGAGCAATGGCGCCCCATCCTGTTCCAGTCGAGGCAACAATCCCAAAGCCCACGATGCCCACGATTTCCAGCACTACCCCAACTTGCACAGCGCGAGCAGGCGACAGCTTCCCGTTGAGTGCGCCACCAACCCCCGAGGCCATAAACGCGCCACCGGCAAGAAACAGGAGAACCAAGCCGGAGCCAATGGGGGTCATCCCCAACACGTTTTGCAACCAGAGCGGAATGGCAAAAAGAAGGCCAAACTCACCCATCGAAATAATGAGTGCGGCTACCGAGCCGTTTCTGAAGGACGCAATTTTGAAGAGGTTCAGGTCTAAGAGAACGCCCAGTCCGCGCCTTTCCCGGGAGCGCTCCCAGAGCACAAAGGCAACACCGGAGAGAACCGCAATTGCAAGCGCAACCGGAACGATGGAAATTCCACCCGCAGGCCAAGACCATTCGCCGAGGGCAAAAACATTCTTGTCATTGACGTTCCACCAGCCATAGACGCGTCCCTCGATCAGCCCGAAAACAAGCGGGCCAAACAGAAGAATCGAAAGAATAGCCCCGAGGACGTCAACCCCTTTGGCTTTTCCCGGGGCCCGAGACTCAAGCACGAAAAGCAGCAGCCCAAAAATAATCAACAAGCCCAAGGGGACATTAATAAGAAATGCCCAGCGCCAGGTGAAGTCAGTGGCTAGCCATCCTCCGAGCACGGGGCCCACCGCCACCATTCCGCCGATGGTGGACCCCCAGACGGCAAACGCGATGCCGCGCTCACGACCCTGGAAGTTAGCGTTCACCAGAGACAAAGTTGTGGGCAACACCATGGCGCCACCTACGCCCTGGACAACGCGCGCAAGAATCAGGCTGCTCGCACTGTCGGCATATCCCGCCCAAATTGAGGAGGCAATAAAAATGACGATGCCAACAATGAGTAGGCGACGCCGACCCATCCGGTCCGCAAGCGAACCCCAAATCAGCAAGGTGGAAGCAAAGACGAGGATGTAGCTTTCTTGAACCCATTGGACCTCTGTCGAGGTGAGGGACAGGTCGCGAATGATTGCGGGAAAAATGGTGTTGACGATGGTGCCATCAATGATGACCAAAGAAATGGCCAACGAAATAAAGACGAGACCAATCCACCTCGTGTTAACAGACGCCACGGTACCCAACTCCTTCAGCTGCCCAGCAACACGTCGGGCCGATTTTCTTCCGCATCGAACCTTACACGCACGCTCCTTGCTACTGCCTCACAGTCGCGCCAAAGAATCGATGTCCTCCAGGAACTGCCCAACCATCTCGGTAGAGACCGTCATTCGAGTGTCCCCGATTGCCCACAGGTAGTCCTCCGTTGTGGGCCCATCATGAACGGTGTCGTCCTTCTGATACACGGCAGCTTCGAGCGCCCTCTGGGACGCTTTCCGCGCTGCAAACTCAATGTCGGCGGGCGAGAAACCGTCGGTTCTCTTGACCATTTCTGGAATGTCCACGACTTCACACGTCGCGGCGGGAACATAGCGGCGCCAAATAGAGTCCCTGGCCTGCTCATCGGGCAAACCAATGGGGATGACGTAATCAAATCGCCCATGGCGAAGAAAAGCGTCATCGAGCGCCCGAATGAAGTTGGTGGCCACGATGAGGAGGCGTCCAGGGCGTTCGCGAAAAGTGGGAATGAGTTTTATCAGCTCATTCGTGACACCTTGCAATGGCGCGGGCGGCTCTCCTCCTCGCTGGGCGGCGATTTCCTCCACCTCGTCGATGAAGACCACCACGTTGTCCAGCTCAGAAATCTTGGTGAAAGTATCTCTCAGCGCCCCCGCCAAACCCTTGGCGTCTCCGGCTAGCCTCGCCGGGAACACTTCGACGAACGGCCAGTGCAAACGCGAGGCCACGGCTTTCGCAAAAGTGGTTTTACCCGTTCCAGGAGGACCAAAAAGCACGATGGACCGGGGTGGCTCCACCCCAAATTTTTCTGCCAGGAGGGGATCCGACAGCGGGAGAACCAGCCGACGTTCGAGCAGCTCCTTTTCCCTTTGCATTCCCGCGACGGTTTGCCACAGGTCACTGGGTAGCAGTCGTCCCCCGAGCTCGCGGAGCACTGCTCGTTCTTTTTCGCTTACTGGAATTTCGCGCTCGAAATAACTCAAGTGGTTCTTATCCACGAATCCGGCCCGATCCAGCACCCCTGAATCGTCCTGGCTGTCGGGGACAAGAATGGACAGCTTGCTCAAGCCCAACGGAGCCATCCGGGTTTCCAACGCCGCGAGAAGTGAACTGCCGATGCCTTGGCGCCGGTATTCCTCAAACGTGGAAAAGAAAACAATCCACCCCTGCTCGTGTGCGGCGCGAGCCACCGCAGCGCCCACCACGCGACCGTCAGAAACTGCGACAACCGCGTGATCTTTTTGACACGACGCTATGACCTCTGCGAGCCCGTAGACCGCTTCGTAGCCCTTAGCTTTGGCGGTATTCCACAGTTCCAAAATCGCATCAGTGTCCGCTGAGTGGTATTCCCGAATACGAAAAGTCATTCCATCTTCTCCCTCACGTTATGAACCTTGGACGAGCCACATTTAACCGGCTCCAGGTGTCACGACATTCCGGGGTATGGAACGATGGCGTCGGGATTTCTCGCTTTGGCAACAAT
>Ga0208770_1000538_pt1 | contig 23671 bp, 28 predicted proteins | sample AntAceMetag02UK9_FD_184771 | JGI IMG/M metagenome (GOLD analysis project Ga0208770, IMG submission 184771) | Saline lake microbial communities from Ace Lake, Antarctica - Antarctic Ace Lake Metagenome 02UK9 (SPAdes) (version 2) | ecosystem: Environmental > Aquatic > Non-marine Saline and... | reverse complement strand
ATTGCTATGGGACCAGAATGTTATAGCGATAGAAAAAGTCCTTGGTGTAAAGTAGGAGATTGGGTTATTTTTGGTAGATATGCAGGAGCAAGAGTTTCTGTACAAAAAGTAAAAATGGTGTTATTAAATGATGATGAGATTATTGCAACTTTGGAAAATCCAGAAGTAGTAACTCAACAACTGTAACATACATTAACGAAAGTTAATGCCAACATAGGAGAAACTATGATAGACGAAAAAGAAAATAAGAATGAAGAATTAGAAGTTAATCTTGAAGAAGTTGAAACAGAGAAAGAGGTCAATGTACCTTTAAATCCGTTAGAAAAACTTCAACAAATGCAAGAAGAACCTTCTAAAAATGAAGATAAATCTTTTGAGAACGAAAGAGAGATTAAGCTTGAAGAGAAAAAAGATGAAAAAGCTCCAGCTTATTCAGAAGATATGCCTTATTCTGTTAAAGTTCGTAAAAGAATCCAAAAAGAAGTAGCTAAAAGAGCAGAAGCTGAACAAAAGAATGTTGATTTAGAAGAAAAATTAGCAACAATGGAAAAAAGAACTTATGATATAGCTAATAAATCATTAGGTAATCAACTTTCTAGTGTTTCTACTCAACTTAAATCAGCAATTGAAGAAGGTAATACTGACGAACAAGTAAAATTGTATGAAAGTATGGCAGAAATTCGTAGTCAAATGACTAAAACAGAAGATTATGCTTCAAGAGTACCTCAAAAAGAAAAAACTGAAAAAAAAGCTCCGCCTTTAGCCACCGATTGGGTAAAAGAAAATTCACAATGGTTTAATAAACCTGGTTATAGAAAAGAAACAGCTATGGCTTATGGAATCGATGCTGAATTAACAGAAGAAGGTTGGGATGTGCACGATCCTGGATACTATGATGAGATGAGTAAAAGACTAAAATCAAGTGGTCTAACTTATTTTAGTAAGTCAGAAGAAAACACTTCCAAAGCTGCTGAAAATGTGGTACAAAAAACTAATAGAGTGCAATCTCCAGTTGCTGGAGTTTCTCGTAAAACAGGAACATCTGGTAATAGAGTTAAACTAACCTCTGACGATTTATCAACTGCTAAAACTTTTGGTATAGACATCAGTGATGAAGTGGCACTAAAACGATTTGCTAAAGAAGTAAAAAGCTTTAGCGACACAGGACAATAGAAAGGAGCCTGACATTATGAACAAAGATAATAAAATAAACAATGAAACTAGAATAGAAAAATCTACAATAGTTTCAAAATGGCGACCGAGTAACTTATTAGAAGCGCCTGAACCAAGACCTGGTTTCGCTCAGAGATGGGTAGCAACTATGGTGTTAGGACAGGAAACGCCTACGAATGTAGCTAAACGGTTGAGAGAAGGTTGGCAGCCTCGAGACATTAAAAGTGTCAAAGATGGTCAACATTTTCCAACGATAGAACATGGCAAATTCGCTGGGCATATTGGAATAGAAGGAATGGTACTTTGTGAAATGCCTGAAGAAATGGTTAATCAAAGAAATGATTACTATGCTCAAATGACTAACAATTTAATGCAGTCAGTTGAACAAGACATGAACAGAGCTGAAACACCAGGCCAACCTATCCAAAGGTCTTTTAAATCTAGAGTTAGTTCGGACGGCAATTAACAACTAACAAAGGTAAATAAAAATGGCGAATGTAAATGCACCAAATGGTTTCGTACCATTGAGACATTTAACAGGCGGTGTTATTAGAGCTAATGAATATGCAATTGCAAATGGCTATGCAGCCAATCTTGCAAGTGGAGACCTCGTTACTTTAACTACCGATGGAACAATTATAAGAGGCACAGCGGGCGGTACAGCTCTCGGTGTTTTTTATGGTGTTGAGTACATCGATAATGACACCGGTGATGTTAAATTCAAAAAAGTTTGGAACAATGCACAAACAGCAAAATCGGGTGAACCGATTAAAGCTTATGTGTATGATGATCCAAATATCACTTACGCAGTCCAAACTAACGGCGTATTCGCAACAGCAAATGTTGGTGAATTAGCTAATGTTACAATTGGAACGTACAACTCAACATATGGACATTCAACTGATGAATTAGATATCGCAACTCTTGCAACGACTGCAAAAGTTTTGAGAATACTAAGATTAATTGATTATCCAAATAACGCAGCAGGCGCTGATGCATCAGTAGAAGTAGTAATAAATCTATCTCTATATGGTACTCGTCAGGCTGGTGTTTAACCTTAACAATAGGAGTTAAAAAATGGCTTTAAACAGAGCACTTTTTACCAAACAGCTCAATCTAGGTTTAAACACCGTGTTTGGTATGGAATATGATAGATATCCTGAGCAATGGAGATCATTATATTCTACAGAGCAATCAATGAAAGCATTCGAAGAAGATGTACAAATGATCGGATTCGGTGCTGCACCAACTAAAGCAGAAGGTGCCATGATCAATTATGATTCTGGCAGAGAAGGCTTTGTCTCAAGATATGTGCATGAAACTGTCGCTTTAGCTTTTGCGATTACAGAAGAAGCTGAAGAAGATGGCTTGTACGGTTCTCTAGGCGCTAAATACGCAAGAGCACTAGCAAGATCAATGCAACAAACTAAAGAGATCAAAGGTGCAAATATCTTTAATAATGCAACTACTACTTCAACTGGAGGAGACGGCGTAGCTTTAATGAACGGCTCTCACCCACTTGGTGGCGGTGGTACAGCATCTAACATCCTAGGCACACCTGCGGATTTATCTGAAACGTCTTTAGAGACACTTTTAGTTCAAATCTCAACTGCTGTAGATGATAGAAGCATACCTGTTGCATTATCAGGAAGAAAACTTGCAGTTCCACCTCAATTGGTGTTCGTTGCAGAAAGAATTATCAAGTCTAATTTAAGACCTGGTACTGCTGACAATGATATCAATGCAATGAGAAACATGGGTATGATACCTGAAGGTGTAGTAGTAAATCAAAGATTTACTAACCCTGATCAGTATTTTATCCTAACTGATTGCCCAGATGGAATGAAACACTTCGTTAGATCACCAATCAAAAAAGCTGTTGAAGGCGATTTTGAAACTGGTAATTTAAGATACAAGTGCAGAGAAAGATACAGCTTCGGTTTTACAGACTGGAGAGGTGTATACGGATCTGAAGGCGTAGCATAATAATAAACAATTACTAGGCGTAGCAATACGCCTAGTAGTTTTAAACTAACCCAAACGACTGCGAAAGCAGACTATTATAAGGAGATAGACTATGGGAACAACTACATTTTCTGGCCCAATTAAGGCTGGAGCAATTAAAGAAACAACTGGAACTACTTTAGGTTCAGATGTAAAAAACACAGGTCAAGTTGTGATGTCACAATCACAAGCTATAACTCAAGCAGATGGAACAACTAATATTGTTATTCCTGCAAACTCACAAATCGTAGCAATTGAATTATCGGTAACTGCAATTTGGGATGGAGCAGCAAGTACAGCTGGTTTAGGTTGGACTGGTGATGCAACTGCATTAACAGCAACTACAGCAGTAGCTGGTGGAACACTTGGTATTATTTCTGCAACAGCAGGAGCTGATGCAACAAGAGTTGGAAACTGGGCTGACGTTGGAACAACTGATAGAAGAATCCTTGTAACTAACGTTAACACAGGTGATGGTACCGGTTTTATAACTGTTAGATACGTTCAAAATAATAATTTAAGTTAATAATTAATTCGAGGGCCTTCGGGCCCTCCTTTAAAATATGAAATTTGATTTAGATTTTTTAAGACAAACAGGTGAAGCTCTTTCTTCTTTTGGAAAAAAAGATGAAGAAAAAATTATAGATTATTCTAATACCGATGAAGAAGATGATAAATCTACTCAAGAATCAGTAACTCCAATAGTATTAGATAAATCAGATGATGAAAAAACTGTTGATGAATCTACAACAGAAGTAATTCAAACAAAAACTGAAAAAGAAAAGAAAAAAGATACAGAAGATAGTTTAGAAAAAAAATTAGCTAATATAGAAAAAGTTATTGATAAATTTGGTGGATCTCAAACTCTTCCAACTGGTCAATTACAAAGTGGCAGTATTAATGATAATATAAATCAAAGACCTTTAGATATGGGAAATGTTCAAGCTAAAGCAGCACAAGCTGATTATTTAAAACCTTCTACTGTACCTAATGACAGAATTGCTTTACTATATGAAGACTTAAAAAAATATAACCTAATTTAGGAGAAATTATGGCAGGATCAGACATAAATGTTGTAAGTAAAAATAAAGCAGCATTATCTAATGTAGCTTCAAATGTAGCCACTACAGTTACTTTATTTGCTGGACCAATGAGACTAAAAGGTTTTATAGTAGAGCCTTCGACTGTTGCTGGTGTTCTTACTTGGAAAGACGGTGGAACAGATGTATTTGAAATTGAAACAGGTAATGTATCTGTAGGTGCTTCAACAGTATCTATGAATTTACCAGAAGATGGTATAAAATTTAAAACAAGTATACAAGTTTCATCAAGTTTAGCAGGTGCTAATGTAGCAACTATAAATGGTGTAACAGCATTTTTTGCATAATGGAGAACTATGGCTTTATCAGGAACTTCGACATTTACTTTAACAGTAAATGATGTAATACAAGAGGCTTATGACAGAATAGGTGGTGATCCTATTTTAGGTTATGATGTAAGGTCCGCTAGACGTAGTATGAATATTATGTTTAGTGATTGGGCTAACAGAGGTTATAACCAATGGACTGTAGAATATAAAACTTTAGCTATTACTACAGGAACTATTCAATATACTTTAGATTATGATACTGTAGATATCATTAATGCAAATATTCAAACAAGTGATGGAAATGAATATGCAATGACAGCACTAGGTCTTAATGACTATGCAGTTATTTCAAATAAAACTACTCAAGCTAGACCTACACAATATTATTTACAAAGATTAAATACTCCCGTACTTAAAATTTATCCAGCTCCAGATACTAATTATACTCTTACTTATTATCGTATGAGAAAAATAGAAGATATAACTGCTTCTACAGTCAGTGGAGTAGAACAAAACATTGATGTGCCATTTAGAGCTTTTGAGTGTATGTGCGCAGGACTTGCTTATTATCTTTCTAAAAAAAGAGTAGGGATTGCTCCTCAAACTCAACAAATATTAAAAGTAGATTATGAAGAAGCTTATCAGAGATTAATTGCAGGTGATGATACTCCTTCAACTAGAATTATACCAGCAACAGGCAACAGCTTTTATTCGTAATGGCTAGAGTTCCAGCAAGTACTAGACCTCATAGAGCACCTTCAGCAAAATTTGCAGGTGGTAGACATGCACAAGCAATATCTGATAGATCAGGTATGGCATTTCCTTATCAAGAAATGGTATTTGAATGGACTGGAATGTTTGTTCATACTTCAGAATGGGAACCTAAACAACCTCAATTAGATTTAACTTATTTTACTGATGCACAAACTTTACAAAATGCTAGACCTCAAGCGAGTATAAGTGCAACAGAGGCTGCAAGAACTGGTGGAGGATTACCAGGATCTCAAACAGGTGGTGTTCCTAATCAAGTAACTGTTTTACCTGGATTTGAAAATACATCAGGTCAATCTGTTTATGTTGGAGTTGCAACTATTCCAACTTCTTGGTATACTAACAACACAAATTTGTTACAGATAGGATTAGGAAGTGTTACTGTTGTAACATGATAAAAAATAAAAAATTAAAAGTAATGATTGGAACACCTTGTTATGGTGGTCAATTAACAGAAGCTTATCTACATGGAATAATGGATTTAACGAGAGTAGCTTCTCAAAATAATTTTCAAGTTAATTTAAATACTATTGGTAATGAAAGTTTAATCACAAGAGCTAGAAATACTTTAGTCAGTCAATTTTTAGATATGGATAAAGAAGATGATAGTTTTACTCATTTAATGTTTATTGATGCAGATATAGGATTTAGAGGAGAAGCTGTAAGACGTGTTTTAGAATCAGGTTATGATATAGCTTGTGGAATATATCCTAGAAAAGCTATTGAATGGGATAAAATTCCTGACTTAATTAAAGTAAGTGATAAAAATTTAGAACAAAGAGCTTTAGGTTATAATTTAAATTTTGCAGATCCTAATAAAATTGAATTAACTGGTGGTTTTACTGAAGTAATGGATGCTGCAACAGGTTTTATGTGTATTAAAAAAGAAGTTTTTTATCAGATGAAAGAAGCTTATTCTAATCTTAAATATACTAGCGATCAAATAGTTAATGGAAAAAGATATGGTAGTGACAATTGTTATGCATTTTTTGACTGTATTATTGATGAAAAAAGTAATAGATATCTATCAGAGGATTATGCTTTTTGTAGATTATGGCAAAAAATAGGTGGTAAGATACATGCTGATCTTCAAAGTCCTTTAACGCATTATGGAACTTATCCATTTGCAGGACACGTTTGGACTAAATTTAAAGTTGATGAGGTAATTAAAGATGGCAATGACATACAGCAGTCTAAAGACTGATATACAAACATGGGCTGAAAATACAGGTACAGATTTTAATAGTCAATTAGATACTTTTATAGATAATACATTTGATTCTTTATCAAGAGATATAGACCCTATTGGATTTAACGAAAATGTAACTACTACAGCAGTAGCTGGAGATAGATTTGTAAATCTTCCTACTTCTATCGAGCCTATGTTATTTAATTATTTAACCCTTACTGTAGGCTCTAATGTAAGTTATTTAGAATTAAAAACTTTAGCTTTTTGTCAAGAATATTGGCCTGATTCTTCTCTTCAAGGTCAACCTAAATATTTTTCTAATTTTGATGATGATCGAGTATATTTAGCTCCTACTCCAGATCAAGCTTATACTTTAAAACTAGGATATCAAGGAAAAATTAATCCTTTATCTAATACTAATACTACCAACTGGTATACTGAAAATATTTCAGATGTTTTATTATTTGGCTGTTTAGCTCAAGCAAATCTCTTTACAAAGAACCTAGAAGATTATACTATATATACAAATTTGTATAATACAAGAGTTGCTACTGTTAACAATGAAGCCCGTAGAAGAAGAAGAACGGACTATAAGTTTCCAGGTAGCCCTGTTGGTACAAACACATTAACTGGAGGACAATAATATGGCAATAATACAAGCGATATGCACAGTATTTAAACAAGACTTGATGTCGCCTGGTGGAAACCTTGCTGCTCAAACTCTTAAATGTGCACTATATACTAATGCGGCATCACTGGCAGCAAACACATCTGTTTATATAACAGGAAGCGAAGTATCTGATTCAGGAACTAACTACACTATTGGTGGAAATACATTAACTAATGTAGCTATCACTGTGGATGGAACTACTGCAATTTTTGATGCTGATAATGTTACATTTCCAAATGCAACAATTTCTGCTCAAGCTGCTTTACTGTACAATAATTCTAATGCTAATGCTGCGATTGCAGTTTTAGATTTTGGAGGAGTTAAAACTTCTACAAACGGAACTTTTGAATTACAGTTTCCAACTGCTAACGCATCTGCTGGCTTAATCAGAATAGCATAAGGAGAAACTCCTTATGGCAAGTACTTGGGGTCAAGGACAATGGAATTTAGGTTCATGGAATAATTCTGCATCAGGTGCGTCCATTAACGGAATTGCACTTAGTACTTCTACTGGTACTGTAGTTATTGGAGAAGGTACAGGTAATATACTTTCTATAACAGGATTGTCTATTCCTATTGATCTTAATTTTGGTAATGGTTGGGGAAGAGAAGAATGGAATTCAGGAGCTTGGAATGAAAGTCTTGGAGATGTTATTTCAGGTGACGGAAATGTATTTATTGAAGATGGTCAATCTATAACCTCTTCTGTTAATAATATTGTTATTAGTGGTAGTGCTCCATTTGCAATTTCAGGCGAAACTTTAACTACTGATTCAGGTACTATAAGTATAACTGCAGCTACTACTAATCTTATTACTGGTCAACAAGCAACAGGAACTATTGGAACTTATTCAATAGCAGCTGATGGAACTATGACTATTGTAGTTCCTGAATTTACAATAAATACTTCTTTAGGAAATACTGTAACAGGAACTGCTAATTCGATAGATATTAATGGTCAAAGTATAACATCTTTTTTATCTAATATTGTAACAGACACTGAAAACTTTATTCCAATCACTGGAATTAATGCTAATGCTAATGTAAGCTCTATAACAATTTCTACTTCAGGATTTTTCTCTATAACTGGTCAAGAAATAACAATAGATTTAGCTACAATAATTCCTAATTCTAATAATAATATAAGTATGACAGGAATTCAAGCTAATGTAATACCAGTAGATTTAAGATTTTGGGATCCTATTGCAGATGATAATATTGAAACTTGGACAAATATTTAGTGTACAAATTCATACAAATATATACTATTTACAAATATAAATTAATAAGGTATAAAAAACTATGTCAACTTATTCTTCTGATTTAAAACTTGAACTAATTGCAACTGGTGATGCTTCTGGTACTTGGGGTGATGATACAAATAATAATTTAAATTTAATTCAACAAGCAATTGCTGGTTATGAAGCTATCACGTTATCAAGTGGTAGTACTCTTGCTCTTGCAATGACAAATAAATCAATATCAACTGCAAGAAATATGGTAATTAAATTTGCTACTGCAAGTATTGCAGCAAGTACAATTTGCACTATACCAGACAGTATAGAAAAATTTTATATATTTGATTGTAGTGGTTTAACTAATCCAGGTAATTTAACAATTAAAACTGTAAGTGGAACTGGGTTTACTCCAGATGCAGCAAAAATTTATGCAGCTTATTCTGATGGAACTAACATTACTGAAATATCTTTAGATACTTTAGGTGGAACGATCGGAAGTGCACAAATAGCAGACGATGCAGTAACGTCTGGAAAAATTATTGCTAATGCAGTAACGACTGTAAAAATTTTAGATGCAAATGTAACTACTGCTAAACTTGCAGCTAATGCTGTAACTACAGCAAAAATTACAGATGCTGCAGTATCAGCTGACAAATTAGCAAACACTGCAGTGACTGCAGGTTCTTATACACTTGCCTCAGTAACTGTAGATGGTCAAGGTAGACTTACTGCAGCATCGACTGGAGCTGCTGGTGGAGCTGAGGGATACTCAATAACAGAATTTAGAACAGGTTCACAGAGTTTTAATTACTCTGCAACTGATACCAATGCTACAAAAGCTTCTGGAATAATTTCTGGAGGAGGTGGCGGCGGTGGCCGTTCAAACCAAGGAGCAGGTGCAAGACCGGGTGGTCATGGTTTCTTTGGTGTATATGCGATTGATGTTTCCCCGGGAACTTTAGAGGGAACGGCTGTTCAAGTTGGAACTGGCGGAAGTGGCGGTGCCTCAGGAGTAGCTGGCCAAGCAGGCGGTACTTCAAATTTTGGAAACGTTGTAAACGCAGGAGGTGGAGGCGGAGGTGCTTATCCACATACGCCTGGTAGTCCAAGAGCTTCGGTTGGAACCACAAACACAAGCGGCATATTTAATTATAGTACAACAGATTTTTCACCAAGTACAACCAACGTTGCTCCTCCTTCTCCAGGAACTGGAGGTAATGACAGTAATAATAGCAATTCCGTTGGTAGAAAGTTTTTATCAATTGGAGGACAAGGCACAGGTACCCCTGCTTCATCGTCTGCTGGTGGTGATGGTTATATTTATATATTTGAACAAATAACATAGGATTAAAAGATGGTAAGTATATTTCTTAGAGAAGATGATCAAGTTTGGAGAGTAGCAAAAGATGATGCTGATGCTACTTCTGTAGAAACAAACTCTGGAGACACTTTAGTTAAAAAAACATTAACTCAAGCTGACTACGATGCAATTGTTGGAAACACAAAAACAATCGCAGAAGGTGCTACTAAAGACAATATTATTTTAGTAGATTTACCTCAGCCCACACAATCTAAAACATTGTTTATTGAACAGTGTAAAGCAGAAGTATACTCTTTTGATTCTTTTTTAGAAGGCAGTAAACCTTCTACAATGAGGGATAGACTTTTATCTTACAGAACACTTTTAAACATAGCTAAAGAAACAGCGGAACAGACTTCAGATGATACAACTTTTACAGGTTTTCCTCCACAGTATGTAGCTTCTTTAAACCCTGGAGTAGAAATATTTCACATATTGCAAATACCTTCATAAGGGGTATTATGCCTTCTTATGAAAGACATAAAATTTATTGCTCCTAAAATTTATATAGATAATTTTGAAGAAAGACCTGAACTGTCTTTAAATCATTTACCTGATTGGTATAAAAAACTTAAACACCATCCTAATAAAGAAACTATTAAAGGTTGTCGTCCAGTTATGGATTCAATGACAGCTGGTTATGTTCTAACTTTACCTCAAGAATATTACATTGAAATAACAACCTTAGAAAAAGATAAATATAAAATTCATGTTCGATCCAGTTATATAGGTTTTGCGGGTAATTCAAGATACAAAGATATAAATCTAAATTTAGATATGGCAGCATCTTCACACCAACCTTTTCAAATAGAAGGGTCTCCTCAACTTAAAAAAAACTTTAATTTTCCTGTAATGAAATTTCTTAATCCTTGGAAAATAGAAACACCTTCTGGTTATTCATGTTTATTTACCCCTCCTTTAAATCAAGTAGATGATAGGTTTGAAATTATTAGTGCTGTCGTAGATACGGACTCCTACGGCCCATATATAAACTTTCCATTTTTTTTAAAAAAAGATTTTTTATTTAAAAACATGAAAGATGGAAAGTATTTTTCGATCCTTAAAAAAGGAACTCCTTATTGTCAAATTATTCCATTCAAAAGAGAAGGTTGGAAGATGAAAATAGAAGAAGGTGATGAATCTGTTCCAGGAAGTATGCTTACAGAAAAATTTAACTGGTACAAAAATAAGATTTGGCATCGTAAAACTTATAAATAATTATTTTTTACTTAAATCAATATCTTTACTATTGCTTAATTTACTCTGATACTTTTCAGGTAAATTTGCATTGAAAGTTATAATAGTATGAACGAAAGTATTAATAAAATCTTTAGAAGTATCAAAACTTAAAAGCATTCCACCTTTAAAAAATATTCTCAATCGTTCTTTCCAAGAAAAATTAAATTCTATGTTTCCTTTTTTTATTTGTTTAATTTCCATAAAACTTTATACCTTATAATTTTAAATAATCCAACCCAACATGTTGCCCAGCTTCTCCTTTGAACCATGTATTAAAAGATAAAGTAGTTCTTATTTTATCACTTGGATTAGGTTTTACATCGTGAACTAAACTAGATGGAAAAATAATTAAATTACCTTTGGTTGCGGTTACAGTTAAATTTTCTTCTAGATAAGGAGTGAGTTGTTCTTTTTTAAAAGTTATTTGTTGAGATAACTTAGTTGGACTATGAAATCGTGTCTCAGTATGTTCACCAGTTAAATAACAAACACCACTATAAATACTATTTGGATGACGGTGTAGATGATGTCCTTCACCGGGTTTACTAATGGTAAGCCAGGATTGAGTAATATATATCTCTGCTCTTTTATCAAAGCCCATTAAATTATGATGATAGTTATAAACATGTTTTAATACAAATTCTTTTAAACCTTTTAATTCCTCCTTTTCTAAAAAAGAACTATTTTGACTTGTATAATTTAATGAATTTAAAACTGCTCCAATATTTTTAAAACATTCATTTTCTTTTTCATTTATTTCATATTTATCAGAGGATAGGTAAAGAGGCTGTGAAAATAATTCTATTATTTCACTCATTAAAAACCCCAACTCACAAAAGAATATCTAATACCTTCTTTGACATCTTTTACTCGATGTGAATATAAAAAATTACTTGGAAACAATAAAATATCTCCTTGTTTTAATTTAATATCATATTCCTCATTAAATATAAATTCCCCTCCAGTATAATTGTCATTTAATACTCCTACAACAGAAATTATAGGGATACCTTTCTTCTTACCATCAAATATAGAATGAATATGATCAACATGACTATTCATATTAGTACCTACTTTATATTTATTAAATCTTACTGTAGTTAAAGCTGTGATCCAAGAATGAATATTATGTTTTGCCTTATAGTTCTCACAACATTTAATAATTACATCTTGTAAAAACTTTTGTTCTTCTCCAGCAGGTAATATCTCTAATTCTTTATTATTTCTAGAACCTACAATTTGACCCTGGTCGTTAGACCATTGGTGGGAAATCCATTTTTTCTGTTCAAGTGAGGTAATTAAATGATTACAATAATCTTTATCTAATGCATTTTGAACTACTATGTAGTCACTAATTTGTTTCATATTAAACTTTCTATTACCTGGTTATGTGTAATATAATCTTTTGGAGAAGTAAACAAGTTCTTATGTTGTTGTATGGCAAAAGATTTTAAAGGTAATGCTGAATCTAGTTCTTTTTTAATATTTTCTATATTAAATTTATTTAATGCATGTAGTAAAATAATCCAATTAGGAGCTCTAAACATATGCCAGCCGATAGTAAAATCACTGTTTCTAATCATTCTTATTTTTGCAATCTCTAGTTTTTCTTGTACACCATCTAAAATAGGTAACTCTTGCATTTCTTTCCAGAACAACGTGTCTTGTTTTTTAGTTAAATAATGAAGCTGAACAAATTCCATTAAATTTGTAAATAAATAATCATTATGTTTATTAAAAGATTTTTTATCTAGTGAAGGTAAAAATTGATTTAAACAAAAAGCTTGTTGAATAATACTACCAATAGAAGTTGCTTCTAAAGGTTCTACAAATCCGGCTGATAGACCAATAGCTACAACATTCTTATGCCAAAATGTTTTAACTCTTCCTGCTTCAAATTTAAAAAATCGAGCCGGCTCTATTTTTTGTTGATATAGTATTTCTACTTCTTCAATTGCTTTTTCTTCTGTTGTATGATTTGAGCTATAAACATAACCATTACCATACCTTTTTTGTGTTGGTATTTTCCAATTCCAACCATTATCCATCGCTCTTGATAAAGTCCAAGCATTGTATTGTTTTTCTTTAGAAGTAGGAAAGGCGAACGCCCTATCTAAAGGAAGATATTTTTTGTAAGAAATGTAAGGAACATTTAAATGTTTCTTTAATAAAAAACTAGAAAAACCACTACAATCAATAAATAGATCTGATATATATTTTTGTTTTTCCCCAATTAAATATTTAATATTACCTAAATCATCATTAACAACGTTAATAATTTTATCTTCAAAGATATTTATATTTTTATTAATACAAGTATTTTTTAAAAAACTATTTAATTTAAAAGTATCAAAATGATATTGTAAAACTAAATTTTTATAATTTTGATTAATAAACTTATTTTCATATAAATTTTGATGGCACATATACTTAGCATTAATTTCACGAGATATTAAATTTGCATACAAATAGTAATAATCACCAGTTTCTTTACTGAATTCAGAGTTTACAGAATGAAGAAATTTTTCTTTAGTCCAGCCTTCAAACATAATACCTGATTTGAGTGTGGCATCAGTTTTTTTAATTAATTCTTTTAAATCTATTCCAACATAGTCCATGAACTCAGCCCAATGTTCCGTAGATCCTTCACCTACTCCTACGATACCAATATCATCTGATTTAATTATATTAATATTGTAATTAGGAAATTTTGTTTTTAAAATTAAAGAGGTTACTAATCCTCCTGTTCCAGCGCCTAAAATATTTATTTTCATATAACAACCGAAGTATTTGAATCATCCCAATCTTTTATATCAAGCATATTAAAAGCTAAACTATATCTTTCATCAACATCAGAAGGTAATACAAAATGTTTCATGATAGCCTCAAATAAAATAAAACGTCCTTTTATTGGATTAATCACTTTTTTTATTTCTGGAAAACTTGTTCCTGAACCCCCAGTTGTAAGATATAATATACCACAAAAAGCCGATGCTTCTTGATGAGAATGGCAATCTGTTGAATCTCCTTTATTCATTAACACACCCCAAGAATCTTTAATAATGAAAGGACGTTGCCAAATTTTTTTGATATCTGGTGTAATTATTTTTATAAAAGAATTAAAATCAGAATCATTATTAAATCTTTCAAAGGCAGTCATGTGAGGAACATTTGTTTTATAACTTAATGTTGGATCAATATTTAATTTAATTTTTTCTATTAAACGATTACATAAATCCATGTCCGTTATATCATTAGAGATAATTTTAACCTTCTTTTCAATAGTAAATTCTAGTTCTTGCATTATATCCTATCTACAAAAACTGTAGTTATTGTCTCATCATTTTTAATATTACGCCAACCAAAATCATATGAATTTTTATATTTTTGTTTTAAATAAAAATAAGCTTCATGGTTCCAGTTACCGTTATCAAGTATTAAAAGGTTTTTGTAATCATATATTTCAATTAAATTTTTTGCAATAACTTCTCTCGATATGTTTTTATAGTTATTATCTATTAATATATAATGTGCTTCTTCAATAGATTTTTTAAATTTAGAATCTGAAATAGTTTTAAAATTAAAAGGTAATATTTCTACATTTGCTATACTTAAATTTTTTATATATTCAATATATTTGGGATCATCTTCATAAGAAGTAATTTTTTTAAAAAATTTACTAAAATAAATTGTTGAATTACCACATCCAAATTCAACTAAATTAAAATTTTTAGTATCTTGTTTTTTAAACCATTCTAAAAAACTAAAAGCTAGTAAAGGAATAGGGTCTAACATTAGACGTAGTTTATATTAATATTAAAACGTATATCTTGGTCAGTACAGCTTGTGCTTTGATGAGGTTTGCTGGTGTCCAGGAACACAGCTCGATTAGCAAGACTTTCTATTTTGGTTCCATCTTCTAAAATAGTATAGCCGTTATTATTATTGATATGAAATATCAAGCCTCTATGTGGAACTGGTAAATCAATATGTTTAGCATGAGTAAATTGATTTTCAGTTGAAGGGTAACAATTAGCTTTTGCTCTTATTAAAGAATAGTAAGTAAAATTATCTAAAATAGGAATAACTATTTCTTTAAAAAAATCACTTTTTACAGAATTATCTGTATAAAAATAATGTACAAAATGATATAGATCATCGGACTTTGGAGAGGCCGTCCCTATCTTATAATAATAAGGTAAGTCAAACGTCACCATTTTTTGTATCTTTTCAAATATTGTTCTATCAAGAAAATTATCTATTACTTTTAGCTCTTTCATTACATTTATAAGTAAGATATAAATAAGGTATATAAAACAAAACTATGCCATTAACTCAATTAAACTTTCAACCTGGATTAGACACTGAGAATACTCCTACAGGAGCAGAAGGTAGATGGGTAGATGGTGATAAAATAAGATTTAGAAAAGGACTTCCTCAAAAAATAGGTGGCTGGACAAAATTTAGTGCAGATTATTATGTAGGAGTTGGAAGAGCTTTAGAACAATGGTATTCTTTAGATGGATCTCGTTATGAAGCTATAGGAACTGATAGAAAAATATATGTATATCAATCTGGAGATAATCAAGATATTACTCCTATAAGATCAACAGATGCTCTTGTTAATGCTATTACTACTACAAGTACAAGTAATGTTGTAACTATTTCAGATACAAGTCATGGGGCTTTATTAGGTGACTTTGTCACACTAAGTAGTGTAAGTGCTGACGTTGGTGGAATTTCTGCAGCCACACTAGATGGTGAATATGAAATTTTAAGTATATCAAATGTTAATGCTTATACTATTCAAAGTAGTGCAACAGCAACTTCTTCAGTAGGACCTACTGCAAATTGTACTGCTACTTATCAATTAAATATAGGTCCATCTATACAAACTTTTGGATATGGTTGGGGTGCTTCTACTTGGGGTGCTTCTACTTGGGGAACACCTAGATCAACATCTAGTGTAATCCTTGATGCACGGTTATGGTCTATCAATAATTGGGGTGAAGATTTAGTTATAACAGAAAAAGATGGTGGAACTTACGAGTGGGATCTTTCAGGAGGAATGTCTACTAATAGAGCTACAGCTATTGCTAATGCTCCTACTACTTCTACATTATCATTAGTATCTACAGAAACTAGACACGTTATCTGTATGGGAACAGAAACAACTATTGGAGACAGTACAACTTTTGATAAAATGTTTATTCGTTGGTCTGATCAAGAAAATTATAATTTTTGGACACCTAATGTAACTAACTCTGCGGGATCACAAAGAATAGCTGGTGGAAGTGAAATAAGATGTGCAAGACCTGCTAAAGGAACTATATTAGTATGGACAGATACTACAATGCAATCAATGTCTTTTATAGGTCCTCCTTTTATATTTGGTTTTAGACAATTAGGTAACGACTGTGGAGCTGTTGGTCTTAACTCTGCGATAGTCATAGATGATATAGCTTACTGGATGTCTGATGGACAATTCTTTAGATATGCTGGATCAGTTCAAGAAATACCTTGTCCAATATTAAATCATGTATTTGAAGATATTAATAAAGTTCAATATCCTCAAGTCTATGCTGCACAAAATTCTAACTTCTCTGAAGTGATATGGTACTATTGTTCAAGTGCCTCTGATCAATGTGATCGTTATGTAATTTATAACTATTTAGAAAACTCTTGGTATTTTGGAACTATGGATAGAAGTACTTATCAAGATAATGGAGTTAATTTAAATCCTTTAGCTACAGAGTATTTATCTACTTCTAACGCAAGTACTATTTCAACAATTAATGGATTAACTCAAGGTAGAAGTTTAATCTATGCTCAAGAATCAGGAGTAGATGCTGATGGCTCTGCTTTACAAGCTTATATTCAATCAGGTGATGGAGACATTGCTGATGGTGAAACATTTAGTTTTATTAATAAAGTTATACCAGACTTTCAAAATCAAACTGGAGACACTGTAATTACTTTAAGTGTTAAAGACTATCCTAATGATACAGCAACAGTAGGAGAAACTTTGACTGTAAACAACACAACTAGGTTCGTTAATACACGTATTCGTGGTAGACAATCTAATGTTAAGATACAAAATAATAATGTTGGAGATAACTGGAGATTTGGTACACTAAGAGTAAATATAAAACAAGATGGAAAAAGATAAATATACTATAAGACCAGCTCGAATATCTGATGCTGTTCGTATAAGAGAACTGTTAAAAACGTGGCTTACAGAGGCTCCATTCAACTTTGGAAACACTAATAATACTAAAGCTTTAGAGAATATAGTATTTTACATTAAGAATAGTTTTGTTATAGTAGTAGAATATGAAAATATTATTATAGGAACATTAGCTGCTACAGTTGATGAGACATGGTATAGTGACAAAAAGTTCATGAGAACTTTATGGTTACATGTGAATCCTAAACATAGAAACTTTAGGATATTTCGTTCTATAATGATAGTTTTTAAAGAATACGCACTAGCAAATAAAGTAACTGCGATATGCGAAATCTTTCAAGGTAAAGACGTTGAAAGAAAAGATAAGGCTTTTATTAAATTAGGATTTAAAGTTATCGGAGGAACTTATATAGTCAATGGGTAGTATTTTCAAACCAAGTGTTACAACAGTACAGGCACCATCGCAGTCATCGACTAGCTATGACATTCCTGCTTACTTTAAAGAAATTCAAGAAGATACTTTAAGACGAGGTCAAACTGAGTTTAGTAAACCTTATCAAGCTTTTCAAGGTCAACGTATAGCTCAACTTGATCCTTACGAAGTTCAAGCAGGTAATATATATCAAAATCAAATAGTACCTCAAGCAGGACAACTTGCTGCAATAGGTAATCAAACTTATGACACTGCTACAGCTCAAACTTATGCTAATCCTTATGAAGACCAAGTTGTTTCAGGAGCTTTAGGAGATTTAAGAGAAGCTTACGGTCAAACTCAAAAATCAATGAATGCATCTGCAATTGGTGCAGGAGCTTTTGGAGGATCAAGACAAGGAATAGAAAATGTTTTAGGTGCAGAAAGATTTATAGAAAGTGCGGGAGACACATCAGCAAGATTAAGACAAGCTGGTTTTGAATCAGGTGCTAATAGATTTGCTCAAGATAGAGCAGCACAAATGGGTGGTGCAACTACTCAACTAGGTGCTTTACAAGCAGCTTCAGCGGGACTTGCTGGTTTTGGAACTCAAGCTCGTGGTATAGCTCAAGCAGGACTTGCAGAAGGATATCGTGACTTTATAGAAGAAAGAGAATTTGGTGGTAATCAAGTTAAACAAATGATTGGTGCATTATCAGGTGCTCCTATAAGAAGTTATGGAGAAGAAAGAACTGGTTACACTACTACACCAGTCGCTGGTCCAAGTACCTTTGGTCAAGTTGCAGGAGCATTAACAGCTTATAACTCTGACATAAGATTAAAAGATGATATTAAATTAGTTGGTAAATCTCCATCAGGAATTAAAATTTATAACTTTAAATATAAAGGAGATGATAAAAAATATCAAGGTGTCATGGCTCATCAAGTTCCTCATGCATCAATTGTTAATGATGAAGGTTATTTAATGGTAGATTACAATAAACTCGATGTAGAGTTTAAGGAGATATAATGGCTTTAGAATTTATTCAAACGGATCAAGGTCCTCAAAAATTATCTTTTAGTAAAGATCAAGAAAGTAAATTTACTGAATCGGATAAAGCAGAACTAAAATCTATGAGAGATAAAGGTTATCTTACTTCTAAAGAATCTGAAATGGGTATAGAAAAAACTATTCCTGAAGAAGTAGTTAATGAAAAAGAAGTAATTAAAACTAAAGATGGTAAGTTTTCTATTGATATAATGGGAGCTTTATCTAATGTAGGAAATGTTGCAGGATCTGCTTTATCTAGTATAGGAGATTCCGCATCCGCTTTTGTTCAAGGTGTAGGATCAAATCTTTCTGCGATAGCAGAAGCTGTTCCTAATAAAATAGAAGAAATTGCCTCTGATCCTACAAAGAAAAAGAATTTTATGAGAGGTCTAGAAATTATAAATGCTTCTTCTGGTATAAAACCTATAGGTCAAGCTACGTCAACTTTTGGAGCTATTAGTGAAGGATTACTTAAAGCTGAAAAAGGATTCATTGCTACAGATTTAGCAAAATTAAAAGCAATAAATTCTAAAAAATCTGCAAGTTATATGTCTGGTAAAGAAAAAGCTTTATCTGATACTTATAAAAATTATGCTGATGATTTTGAAGCAGCAAGAAAAAATTATGCATCTATTGATACTCGATTTAATGAAGTATACAAATTAGCTAAAAAAGGAATAGAACCACCTACTGGTATAATATCAGCTACTTTTGCTCCTTTAGAAAAAGTAATAAATGAATTAGGTTTAAGTGAAAAAGCAGATAGTCTTTTAAAATCAATTGGAGAAAATAAAGAAACAGGTTTGACAAGAGAACAATCTATTGTTTTTAAAGAAATATTTGGAGCTGCTACTAAAAGACAAATTGTAGGTCAAGTAAAAGAATTATATCCTGTATCAAACAAAGATATAGAAATATTACTTCAAACTGTTGGAGATATAAATACAAGTCCTATTGCATTAAGAGCAATGGTTGCTGCTGAAAAAGCAGCTAAAGAAATTAATGATGTAGCTTTTAAGAAATCTTATGATATTGCTTTTGCTGGAGAAGGTAATGCTAATTTTAAAGCAGAATCACAAGACGCTGCTGCTGCAGAATTAGCTAAATTATATAAAGATCAAGTAAAACCAGAAACTTTAATTGAACTTTATGGAAGTTCAGAAAACCCTACAGCTTTTCAAATAGTAAATGCTAAATATCATCAAGATTTACAACCTGTATATAAAGATCAAGAAGAAGCAGGTGGATTCTTTGAAATGTTTAAAATAAGAGAAGAAGCGGCAGATAAAATACTGGAGGATGCTATTACTAAAGCACAAGAAGAAGCAGCTAAAGGAGACCTGCCAGTACCACCTGAATAATTAAAATGATATGGCAGAACTTAATGAAGCACAAAAAAAGTCAATTAATACTCTTGTATCGGAACAAGGTATAGATTTAGAATCAGCTACAGGTTTAATTACTGGTACTTTAACAAAAGAAGATTATTTATCTACTAGGCAAGTAGAGAAAAAAGAAAAAAATATAACTGATGTAAAATCTTTTCTTACTAGCGAAGGTTACGATTACGATTTAATTCAAGAAACAACTAAAAGTGTACTTAACAAAAAAAATGCGGCTTCTAATAGTGCTGCTGCAGATGATATTTCAGGAGAAAGTATGTATATGGACGAATATACTACTTCTCAAGGTGAGTTAGTAAATTTATCAGGAATTACTACTGATAAAAATAAAGAACTTCCAGCTTCAATTAGAACTAAATTAAGTTTTGCTGTTCCTAGAGATGACATTACTAAACTTGAAGCTAAAAGATTATATAAAGAATTTTTAATAGATGATAAAAAATTTGATAAAGATTTAGTTAATTCTTTAGATAATAAAATTCAATTTAAATATCAAGAAGTTGGTGGAAAAAAAGGTGAAAGATCAAGTACTGTTTTAATATATAGAACTCCTAAAGAACTAGGAGGAGATAATAAATGGACAGCAGCAAATACTCCTAGCCTTATTCCTAACTTAGGTGACCTTGGATCAATTAGTGGAGATATTATACCTATTGCTACAGCAGTAGCTGGTGCTATTGGTGGTAGTTTTGTGGGTCCTACAGGAACAGTTGCTGGTTCAGCTGGAGGAACTTATTTAGGAGAACTTTCAAAATTATATATAGGAAGAAGATTTTTTGATTTAAGTAAAGATCAAATGACAGATAAAGAATTTGATGCTTATGCTCAAAAAAGTGCATTAATAATGACTGGTGTTGATTTAGTTTTAACTCCAGCAATGTTAATTGCAGGAAGTGCTATTAAAAAAACAGTAATGGAAACTGCTAAAGATAGACTTTCATATGATTCTGTTAAAAAAATATTAAAAGGAGAAATTAATTTTGATGATCAAGTTATTAAAGATATAAAAATTGCAAGAGATAAAGTTTTAGAATTAGGAGTTCCTGAAGATTTAGCAAATGAATATTTAGCTTTAAGGGTAGCAAGAGCTATTCCAGGATCAGGGATAATTGAAAAAGGAACTAAAGCAGATTTAATTTATTCTAAAAAATTACAAGACCTAGAGAAAAAAATGACAGCAGCTAAAGTAGAAGATAGAGTAATTAAAAAACTATCAGGATTAGATGAAGTTAATATATCACCTAAAATGAAAGATGACTTAGTTACAAAAATAGGTGATGAAGTAAGAGAAATAAGAAGATTAGAAGTAGAGGCTGCAGAAAATGAAATAAGAACAGCAGAAGATATAGTAACTAAAAATTGGCAAGAAAACTTTTTAAAACCTGAAGTAAGAGCAATTGACGATTTAGGAGTTGTCTTTAATGATTTACAACAAAATCTTAAAACTTTATGGAGCACTGCTGATGATATAATTAGAAAAGAAGCTAATAATCTTCCAGTTATAATTAAACCTAAAGAATCAATAAAAATAGCTAATACTTTATTAAAAGATTTAGATGTTAAATTAATTGATAAAAAACCTAAACTTCCTAAAAAAGCAACCGCTGATGAAATAAAAGATTATAATAAAAAATTAGCAACATGGGAAAATGTTAATAATTTTGGTAGTTTTCTTTCAATTAAAGGAATGGTAATGTCACAAAAAGAAGCAATACAATTTATTAAAAAAGGATTAGCAGGAATAAAAGCTGGAGACACCTTAACTTATAAACAAGCTAGTGGTTGGAGAGCTTATATTATGAATGCTGAACAAAATTTAGATATATCTTCATCTACAAAACAACTTTTAACGAAAGCAAAAGGAATATTTCAAGATGGAATGGATGACGCCGTAATTAATTCTTCAAATACAAAAGCAATAAATGCAAATCAAACAATAAAAGATTTAGTTAATAATTATCAAGGCTCTGCTATTACTAAATTCTCTGACGAATTTATGATAGGTTTAAAACGTGATGGTGGATTTAATGTTAAACTTCCAGGAAATCAAAAAAATATATTTAATGCTTTTGTAGATAATACTCCTACTTCATTAAACAATTCTGCTAAATTAGGTAATATATTAAAATTACAAAACCTTACTACTAAAGGTGATATTAAAGGAACAATAGTTAAACAACAAGACATTAATAAAATAACTAATGCTCTATATGAAAATTATTATAATAAAGTAATTCCAAAAAGAGTAAATGGAAAATTACAAAAAACAGAGTTATCTCATGATGAATTTATAAAAAAATATGGAGAAAATTATAAACTTATTTTAGGAGATAATTTATATAATAAATTTGCTGGTTCATCTAAAAAAGCAATGGACGCATTTGAAAAGTCTGTTAAATTTCAAACTGAAACTATTGAAACTATTTCAAGAGATTTACCTGGTATTAATGTAAATGTATTAGCAAAAGATAATGCTCAGTCAGTTGTACGACATTTATATTCACGTATGAGAACTGATGATGTTGGAGCACTTGTAAAAAATTTAGAAAAAATTAATCCTCTTTTATTAAAAGATATAAGAACAACATTTTTAAATGACTTCGTATCTAAAACTAAATCTAATGGAACTATGAATGGTCAACTTTTAGATGATTTTTTAACAGAGTATAAACCTGTATTAGATGAATTATTTAGTAAAGATTTTACTGCTTCTTATAGAGATTTAGCTACTGGTTTAAAAACAATTCAAGAAACTATGGAGTTATCAACAACTCCTGGTGTTGCTGGATTAACAGAGCAAGCTAATAGAATAGGATTATTAATTGATATATTTGCTGGGCCTTTGAATCATAAAAGATTGATTCTAAATAGAGTAGCAAGAATACATGATGGTTTTGATATGGGTGGAGATAGTTTAGCTTTATTATTAGATTATAAAAAATTTATTGAAGCAGCGAAAAAGAAATTTTTAGGTGGAAATTATCCTAAAGCCTTTGATCAACTTGCTAATTCTAAAAGTATTAAATACAGAAGTTTATTTAGATCATTTTGGGATGCTTTAAAATCAACAACAACACTAGGTAAATTTGGTAAATTTGAAAGACCTAAAAATATTTTATATAATAGAATGAATACAAGGACAGCCCTAGGTTTAGAAGTTACTGAAGATGTTGGAGATTTTGAAGAAAAATTATCAAGTTCAGGAGCACTTTTAGGTTTGTCTTTGCCTAAAGAAGAAAGTGACTTTGATGTTGATCCTGCTGATTTACTTAATCAAATAGGTAATACTTTAGGAGTAACTATAAAAGATAAATCTAAAATGGCGGTAAATAGATTAATAAAAGGATTTAGATACCTAAAGAACTTAGGTTCTGAACAAATAGAAAAAGATTATGAAAAAGAAGATTATGAAAAAAAAGAACTTATAAAATAATGACTAAAAATTCAACTTCAATTAGGTTAGACAATCATGAAAAACTGTGTAGGATAATGCAAAAACAAACTCACGATAAAATGAATGACTTATCAAAACAAATTAATAGATTGGAAAAAATATTAGTTGGAGCAGCAGGCTTAATGATCTCATTACTAGGTGCTGGCTTGAT
>Ga0208770_1000534_pt1 | contig 23697 bp, 22 predicted proteins | sample AntAceMetag02UK9_FD_184771 | JGI IMG/M metagenome (GOLD analysis project Ga0208770, IMG submission 184771) | Saline lake microbial communities from Ace Lake, Antarctica - Antarctic Ace Lake Metagenome 02UK9 (SPAdes) (version 2) | ecosystem: Environmental > Aquatic > Non-marine Saline and... | reverse complement strand
GATGCGCTCAACTTTAAAGACAGACCTTATGTGAGGAAATCAAAAGTTGTGACCCAATTGTAAAAATAACTTACGTAACTATCTGTATTACAATATATTGGCTAGTTCCGTTTTCAAGTTGGGTTAAACAGTAGATAATAGAACCCTTTTGATAACATAAGAAAAGCCCACCACTGGCCAATAATAGCCAATAGGTGCTTTCCACCTTTTTTACCTTCCTTTTTTTATAACTAACTGAAGACTAGAAGCTTAGCAAAAGATCTGTTCATCGTTTCTCGTTACCAATTCTATTACGCGATAATTTCGGCTACCTTTATTTTATGGTTAACCGCAATAAACCAATCTTTCTATTTTTCGTTACTGCCCTTATTTTTTTGTCCTGTAAAAGCAATCAATCGCAGCAACCTTCTGATAACAATTTGCCAGAAAAAGCCTTCGTTTCGCCCGCTCCTGAAACGGAACTGAACCCTGGTCAAGCTGTCATTCAATTTAAGGTAATCAATACGGAAAAAAATAAAGTCACCGCGCTATTCTCTGCTTTTGAAAAGCAAAGTTTTGGTTTTAATACCTACTTAATTTCAGGTGATAGCATCACCATTACAACGAAAAAAAAAATGACGCTACCGCCTGGAAACTCGTACAGATGGGTCTTAGAAGAAAGCAAAATGCTCGGCTCTAAACAGAAGACCTTTCGCTTAATCAACGAGTTGAACTAAATAATAAACCGATAAACCCTTTGCCCCGATATGAGAAATTTTCTAATCCTACTGTCCATTGTTACCTATTCTCAACTTTTTGCGCAGGGGCCTGCCTTACCGGGCGATAATCCACAAGCCCGCTTTGAATTTGAAATAGAAAAAACAAAAGACCCAAAAACAGGTACAATCCCTTTTAACATTAAGACTTTAGAAAGAACGTTCATGCAACAGGCCGCAAGCTCAAATGCCCGAGCTTCGGGAGCCGGCGACAATGCTATCCCTTGGTATAGCAGAGGGCCCATCAACCAAGGAGGAAGAACACGCGCGCTTGCGGTAGATGCCGATGATGAAAGTACGATTCTTGCCGGAGGTGTTTCTGGAGGCATGTGGAAGTCTACAAACCAAGGTGCCAGTTGGAGTAAAACTACGGGCAGTGACGAACTACAAAGTGTTACTTGCCTAGCACAAGACCTGAATAGCACAAATAATGATACGTGGTATTACGGCACAGGCGAATTTGCTGGTAACTCGGCAGGAGGAACAGGAGCTAGTTATCGGGGTAATGGAATTTATAAGAGTATAGATAATGGACAAACTTGGGCTGCATTGTCTGCCACGCAGACAAGTACTCCTGAGAATTTTACCAGCAGATTCAATTTTGTGCATGAAATCGTTGTAGATCCGACGAATGGCGATGTATATGCCGCTACCTATGATGCCATCTTCAAATCTGATGATGGAGGAGCTAGCTTTAATGTGGTTCTTGGTGGAACAGGTAATAATCAATGGTCTGATATTGTCGTTTCCTCAACAGGAATGCTCTACGCCACTATCAATACACAAGGTATTTATCGTTCGTCCGATGGGGTCTCTTGGACGCAGATCAACTCGACAGGGGGGCCTTCAGATATGGACAATGGAGAAAGAATCGAGCTTGCACTTGCTCCTTCTAACGAAAACATGGTGTACCTTCTTGCCGAGGATGATGCACACGCATCAGGGCATATTTTATATCTCTGGAACGAAAGCAATGACACATGGACCAATAGATCTAATCAGGTTCCTCAACTCGGAGGTGTTACTGGAAACTTTGATTCCCAAGGAGGTTATGACTTATTGATCTCCGTGAAAAATGATGATCCCAATGTAGTCGTCATCGGAGGCACAAACCTATTCCGCTCCTCTGACGGTTTTGCAACAACAGGTAATACTACTTGGATTGGCGGATATGAAAATTCGGGTAGCAATTTCGGTCTTTATACAAGCCATCACCCAGACCAACATTCATTTGCTTGGCTGTCGAATGACAATGCTATTTCAGGAAATGATGGTGGGCTCCAACTCACCACTGACATTACCAATAATAACTTGAATAGTTCAGGTGAAGCGGTTGATTGGACGCCCTTGAACAACGGATATTTAACCACACAAGTGTATGCTGTTTCTGTAGGTCCTGCCGACCAAATAATGGGAGGATTCCAAGACAATGGAACGTGGCTCACGAATAGCACGAATGGCGCTGAAAATTGGGGAGCCCCATTCGGTGGAGATGGATCCTATAGCGCTTGGAGCAGCGACGGCACCACCAGGTGGCTGTCTGCACAAAATGGGAGTCTCTTACTTCTCACTTATAGCAATGCTGATGCTATTAATTATAATGGCTTTACGCAACCTTACTCCCCTACTGGCTATACTGCTGGGTCGTTCATCGCCGCAATGTATGTCGATCCTACCAACGATGATCTCTTGTATTTGGGTGGAGATAATACTGGCGTACTTTGGGTAAATACACAAGCAAAAACCGGAAATGAAGCTACCGGATGGAAATCCATTACTTTAACTGGAAGTACCAATAATATTAGTGAAATCGGCACGACCAACACGGAAGGAAAGCTTTATGTAGGAACATCAGGAGGAGAAATTTTCAAAATCACCAATGCGGGAGGAAACGCGTCGGTAACTGAAATTTCTACAGGAACAGGTTTTCCTCAAAGCAATGGATATATCTCTGGAGTTACCGCAAATGCAGAAAATAGCAACGAAATTCTGGCCAGCTTTTCAAATTATTCCGTGAAAAGTGTCTGGCATACTACTGATGGTGGTGCCAATTGGTCAGATGTAAGTGGTAATCTCGAAGAAAATGTAGATGGTTCAGGTAGTGGTCCTTCTGTAAGAACAGTAGGAATTTTAGCCAATGGGTTAAGGTATTTTACAGGAACAAGTACAGGACTTTATTCTACCGCAAGCCTCAATGGAACAAGTACGGTATGGACAAAAGAAAGCAGTAGCGATATAGGTGAAGTGGTCGTCGAACATATGGTCGTTCGAAGTTCTGATGGATTGGTAGTTGCAGGAACCCATGGAAACGGCGTTTTTAGTGCACAGTATGAGGTTAACGCCGCGCCAACACTCACGGCTTTCTCAGGAGTGGTCGAAACTACCTCGGTGAATACGGAAGTGGAAATCACCTTTACCGAAATGACCGCCAAAGGCAATGAAGCCGACGCAGACGGCACTGTGGTAGCTTTCATAGTTCAATCCGTGACAACTGGCGCACTTAAAATAGGGGCTAATTCTGGAAGCGCAACTGCATATTCTCAAAATGGAAATGCCTTGATAAACGCAACCAACAATGCCTATTGGACACCAGCAACGAATGCTACTGGGTCGAGTATTGCCGCTTTTGATGTCGTTGCACAAGATAATCTTGGCGGTAAGTCAAGCCAAAATGTCGCCGTTAATATAACTGTTAGCTCGGCAAGTATTTGGAACGGATCTACGAACAGCAATTGGAATACTGCAAGCAATTGGAATACTGGAAATGTACCCACCTCCGGAGATGATATTGTCGTTGATAATGTCGCCAATGATCCTATCGTCGTGGGTGATTTTGCTGTGAAAGATTTGACATTGAATAGTGGAGCAACATTGACGGTTAATTCGGGTTCATCATTAGCCATTCTTGGCGCTGTTTCGGGAACTGGAGAAGTAAAATCCAATAGAACTGTCTCAGCAAATACAAGCTCCCTATATTCCATGATCAGTAGTCCGGTAACCGCGGCGACTATCTCTTCTCTCGGTGCAAGTATCATTTACACGCATAATGGCGTAGATTATGAGGCGGTGACCGGAGGCAATATGGTTGCTGGTGAGGGGTATTTCGTGTTCTACGCGAATGGACAATCACAAAATGTGGCCTTGACGGGAATACCTAACTCAGGAAATGTTACGGTCTCCCTTCCCGCTGGGAAATTCAAAATAGTCGGTAATCCATACTTATCAGCCATTGATTATAATAGCTTCCCCGGCACCAATACGACAGGGAATATTTGGATTTGGGATGATGCTGGAACAAATGGAGGAACTACCAGAAATGGAGATTATGTGACCATAAATACTGCGGGTGTCACCGCAGCGGTGAATGGAGCGACAGGTAACTCATGGAACGGGTACATTGGCTCGCTACAAGGTTTTTTTGTTGAAGGAGATGCGAACGGAGGTGATTTGACCTTTACGCCATCCATGCAAACATTGTCTTCAGGTAACAATGGTGACGGTAATCATTTTCGCAATGACGCAGACCTGCAAAGGATTAAACTCAGCCTTTCTGGTAATGACTTATACAATGAAACCATGGTAGCACTCTCGCCCTTGGCCACTTACGAAGAGGATTATGGACTTGACGCTAAAAAAATCAAAGGAAACCCGTTTATTGCTTTCTATAGCATGCAGGACGGGCAACCTTATGCGATACAAGGACTTCCAGTACCTGATGAAAATAAGGAAGTGCGCGTACAACTAGGAATAGATCTGACTGAAGAAGCCCTCTATCAAATCTCCTTGGTTGAGGAAGACATAAGCATCGATTATGAAATTCTACTGCTGGATAACATTTCTGGAACAACCCATGATCTTAGATTAGCGCAAAACGTTGATTTCCAATCTAGCCTGAGCACTGGTTCCGATAGATTTGAGATCATTTTCAGAAAGGCGGAAGTACTCGTAGTAAACGAACTAGGCGCGCTAAACCTGAAAGTTTTCGGAAATACTGATGGTTTGCAAGTTCATTATAATCAGAATGGCAACTATATGGCAAATGTATACTCGTTGGATGGAGCGCAGATATTCTCTGGAGATATCACCGTCGCTAACCAGCAAGCTGAGCTACCCTTCCAATTAAAAAGAAACAGAATTTACATTCTTACAATCAATAATGAATCTGTGAAATTTGTTATTCAATAGGAGGATTTGGCTAGGTATATTTTGCAATGTCTTTTTGTATTTATAGAGTTCCTATGTATACCATAGAGGCTAGCGAAAAGCTTTCCTAAATTCAAGAACTTCAGAGCAAGATCACGAGGTTTGAAATTCGATAATTTCTCTATTCAAGGCACAAGCATCGAGCAATGGGACCCACAAGGTGGGATTCAATAAGGAAACGAACAATAACGGCAGTAATCCCAATAGTAGGCCAAAGGAAGATCTGAACATATTTCGTTATTCAGTTGACTGTGTTAGATTGCTAAAAAACCTAACACCCGAACAAGACCAATTGGTCTTGTTCGGGTGTTGTATAGCATTATCCTAAATATGATAACCCAAAGAATAAAAAAAGCATTTGACCCCTATTTTAATGAATCTCACGAGAATTGGGAAAAATTTGCAGCGTCGGGAAAAGTTATCAATTGCCTTAAAGGAGAAGTTCTCAAAAGACCCCACGAGATTGAAAAGAATTTCTATTTTATATTGTCAGGTAGCGGAAGTATTCATCTTTGGAATAAGCGCAATTATAAATGTGTAGACTTAGTATACGAGTTTGATTTTTTTGGAGACTATATGTCCTACGTGACACAACAGCCATCTCCTTTGGAAACTATCACAATGGAGAGTTCTGAATTATTTCAAATTCCTTATCGCAATTTTCAAAAACTTTTACAGGAAACTGAAAGAGGAGAAAAAATCACGAGAATAATGGCTGATTTTGCTTTTTTTCTAAACAGCAACAGCAAATCGACCTTCTGACTAAATCAGCATTAGAAAGATTTCAACAATTAAAGACTCAAGTTCCCAAACTTTTGGGTAGGACACCAAAAAAAATATTGCCTCCTATCTGGGCATTACACCCCAAAGCTTGAGTAGAATTATAAAGGATATTAGTTGACTTACCATATGATAACTTTTGTCTCATTTCTTTCTCCTAACCTTTTAGCATGAAAAAACAGGACTTTTTAATATAAAATAACAAATGGAACAAAGGAGCATTAGCCTATGGAAAACACTTTTAATTATAATTGGCTTTCCATTATTGTATATACTGTTTTGCAAAACATCAATAGCTACTGAACTCTTTGCGAATAAAAATTTGGATTACTATATACCATTTTGGGGAGGTATTATTACGCTGCATTGGATTTCTGTATATGTAGTTACAATACTGCTAAAAAGTCATGGTAAAACGCTTACCGACATTGGCTATAAACTTTCAAGAAAAGGAACATTACGTTTGATAGGTGGTTATGTTTTGGTTGCCTTACTTATGTTTGTGGGAGTAGAAGTGATGCTTAATGATGTTGAATTGGATAGTTCTCAATTTGGAAATATTTCAGGCTTAATTCCAAAAACAACATCTCACAGAATCTTCTTTATTCTGCTTGTATTTTCAACAGGGATTTGCGAAGAAATAATTTATAGGGGTTTTGCTATCACACAACTTGAAAAGGTTGGTTTAAATAAATGGATAGCTTTGATTGTTGCAGGGTTTCTGTTCATAGGAATTCATGGGATTAACGCATATTTCAAAGGCTTTTTGTTTTATTTTGGAGGCGGTATAATGTTCGGCTTAGTTTTCATTTTTAGCAAAAGATTGTTGCCCTCCATTTTGATACATTTAACAATCAATTTATCTGCAATGATGGGAATACTTCAATTAGTAAAATAGAAACGCGCTACAACACTTAGTATCCAAAACCTATAGACGCAGGGCGCTCCCATGATTTTATCGTAACTGTTGCATTGAACTTCGGTATCAGACCAAAAGCGCCGTATTACCAATCTATCTTTCTACTTTCCTGATTCATCATTCACAGGTTGATTCTCTCTTTAAGGAGAGATTTTCATTTCCTTTTCGATGCAATTGCTCTTGATCCTAATGGTTTTGCTTTGTAGTTGTCTTGTTTTCATTTTTTTAGTTTTCATAGGCCATAGCTTTCCTGAGTGCTTCTTTTTTGATAAAAGGAAGCTCTTTTTTTAATCACGATAAGAAGGAGTTTGTGTTGGAAATCGGTGGGAAGGCGAGCCTCTTGCCAGTGGCAACTCCGTTGTAATCATTAATACTCCCTGACATTCGCTACACAAGTGAATATCCTACTTTCACCAGTATCTGCACCCCCGAGATTCTGAATAGGTTATGCCTCACTTGTGTTCTGTGTGCCACAGAACAAGGAGATCCTGCATAAAACCTCACATAAACTAGCCCAGACGTTCATCTGAATGTATGCTACTGCCTATTGAAACAACTGTATGGGAATGGTGCAAAACCCACTTATCGAGCGATCAAACACAAGTCTTATTGATTGGGTGGAGACTGGTCATATTTCGCTAAGTATTGAGCATATATTTCAGTGGAGTAAATCGGTAATATTGAAGCATATATGGAACGTAATCAGTTACAGAGAAAGCGAGTCGTAGATATTAAGGAAAACGTTTATCTTTATTGATGTTAATGTTTAACTGTGGTGCAATGAATTTGACAGAGAAATACCCAGTATTGGTCGTTTTTAGTCGTTTATAAGCGGTTGTGCTTGGATTTATATCTGGATATCAGCCAGATAGCATTTTGAATAAAAAATTAAAGTTAAAAAACCTACAATGCGGATAGGTGACATTTTGTCACCTATTCGGTTGTTGCCAGTAATGCAAAAAAAAACCGAACTAAATCAAAATGCGAACTAAAAAAGAAAAGTTTTCGATTTATCCACATGAGGAATCCGACGCGTTTGCTGAATATGGTAATTGGTCAAACGACGATGAACAAAATAAATACTTACAAAGTACAGCAACTCAAATTGGATGGATAATAATAGAATTCAATCGACTGGAATGGCAACTTCACGAATTAATAAAGCAATATTTATGCAATGATTCTTTGGAAACCAATGCAATATTCTTTGAAACAGTTTCTTCGAAAAACTTTGGGACCAAGGTCGACCTATTGAAGAATTTCTTCCAAATTTATTATAGCGGAGAAAAGCAACATATGTTCGACTCGTCTGAAAATCTCAAAGAATTTAAAATTGAGTTGGATAAGGTTATAAAGAAAGTAAAAGACACAGCGGAATTGAGAAATAAATACGCACATTGTTACTGGCATAGAGCAACTGAAGATAATTTTGTCGAATTTAAATATAAAATCACAGCGATGGACGGATTAAGAAAAGAGTTCGTAAGATTCAATGCGGAGGATTTGAAAAACGATTACGAACTTATCGAAGAGGCTCAAAACTCACTATATAATTTTGATATTGATTTTTACCAAATATATACTGACACGTAAGAGCACTACTGGCAACACCGTATAAAATTAATTGCTGGTTTTAGCTTATTTACGAAAGTCCTCGCGGACTTTCTTGGTTCCTGTTTTATTTAGTAATTTAGTTCCTTAAAACACGCAACTAACCTTATACAAACACGTTATCGACAATAAATTGAATGAATAATACCGAGAGAATTAGAGAAATTAAAGTAGATGTTGAAAATCAATTTTCTTTGATTAGTAAATCTTTGAAACAAGGCGATACTGATAGACTTAGTTTAGGGACATCAGGAATATATCTAAACTCTATTCTTGAACACCTTAATTCTTTAGAAATCCTATTAGATAAAGGATTTATTGAAAGTGCTGGAGCTGTTGGAACTTCGCTATGGGAAAGATCAATAACTCTCCAATATTTTTTAACGAATCCGGAAGAATTGGCTAAAGTGCAATCTTCTCACAAAAAGGTTAAAAGAACACCTTGGAGCATTAAGAAAATGGTAAATGGAATAATTGATTCTGAACAACTACCACCTCATAGAGATCCCGAAATTGAGAAAGATCTTTTATACATCCAGTACACATATTTTTGTGCCATAAAACACGGAAATCCTTTTACGATTTCATATTTGAATAGATTAAAAGGTAACATAGAAAAAACAAATGTCATTGGATTACACCCAAATCACACAGAAGAGGATCAAGGCCTTAAAAATTGGATTTTTCTCATTTCCACTATAACTGCTTTTGAAGCGCTATTAAAATTTGCTAAACACTATTGCATTGAGAATAAGATTAAAGAATTATCAGATATGAATCGTAATTTGACTAGAACAACAATTAATGACATTGATTTAAAGGTGCCACAAATAATTTTAACAAGTGCTGAAGAATTTAAAGATGACTTTTGGAATTATTTATTAGAATTAGAAAAAAGGTAGATAACACTATATAAAGCGCATTAAAACGCGCCTTATACAAAACGTTATAGACCACCATATTCAAATCGCATATGAGAACAACCCTAACATTTTTATCTCTTTTTCTTCTAACATTTTGTTCAAGTCGGCGAACTGAGAAACAAGAAACTAACCCAAATCTCGTCTCGAACATCCAACATTCTGAAAAATATGAACGTGGAATTGAAGCCTTTCCTTTCGTCATTTCACAAGATGATACGGTTAACATTTCCGAACCCATGAATGTAACTGCAATTCTTAATTCCAAGATGTATCAAGAACTTGCGAACTATGAAAATCTCGAACTTTCTTACACCATTTTTGTCAACAACAAGAGAAATTGGGATCGTGAAGCTAAAATCGAACCTGCTGATACGATGAACTTTGAACTACGATTTGATACTCTTAGTATTCTATCAGATAGCACCTACATATGGCAATTTATTGCAACGGCTAGGTTTGAACGAGATGGCAAGTTCTTTTGTGACACAACTGCCATTTTTGACAAAAAAGTTTTTCTTAGAGCAGAATAAACAGGTATATAACAGGCGCTATCGGTTATATGCCAAAGTGCTTTCTGGCTGGTTTTAGCGTAGCTCGACCGTGAATCTGCCGCTGGGACAGGTTAGTGCTTTCTACTGATTTCAACTCGCAGGATTTTTGACTTTCAGAACGCAGTGGTGATCTGAACCGATGTGAGCTTCGGCATATTTCACTAGATTGTGCTCTTTACAAGCTGTGGGCATACAACCGATAGCTTATCGTTAGATTGAATTGACGAAGTTATTATCTAAAGTCCCCGTATTTTCTTTTTTGAGAGCTCTTTGAACAAGGGCTTTTGTTGGATTGGGAGTTTAAGACCAAGCTTAAACTGAAGAAAGTTTTTAGCGGTGAGATCGGATGAAAGTTCCACTTTCAAGACGCGTAAGACGCTTCATAAAAATTTACTAAAGAAGAAGTCAGCCGATTTTGACCATAAAGTCAAATTTGACGATCTTCTTCAGACCCAATAAAACAAAAGATAGCCTAATATTTGAGCTCCAAAAAGACATGCTTTTGACAACACTTATCCTGTGCATAAATGATCATAAAAAGCATTAAAATAAGGATGACTGAATGAAGCCGCGCAGGCGGCTTCAGCAAGGGATAACTTCATCAACTACGGTTGGTTTTTTTCAACATTTGCACTCCGCAAAGGGGTCAACCTCAATATAACATTAGGTAAAATTCATTACTTTTAACCGAACTTATTGTATTTTTAGATAAGGAAAAGTTCGGTGGGACTTGCATAGCGGGGAGCAACGAATTTTACCTTGACATTGTGCTTAATTGAAAAAACATGAAACTAGATATTACAGATATTAATGACGATTTCTCTCCAACACATGAAATAAGTGATCCAACAAAATTTGTAGGACGTTACGAGGAAATTGAATCTCTAGTTCTTGGATTGACTACTGAAAGCTCTTTTCTATCAATCTTTGGTTTACGTGGAATAGGTAAATCATCGATTGCGAAACAAATTAAATTAATTGCAGAGGGAGATAAAACACTTACAAAAATTTTAAGCCTTGAATACCTATTGCCAAGGAAAGGTTTCAATTACATGGTACACCTAGTTTCATGCGATGAATTCATTCCAGATATTACTTCACTTATCAAGAGAATTCTTTTAGGTGATGATAAAAATGAATCCATTTTTTCACACAATAAAAACGGAGAGAAAAGAGTCAAATCTTTTAAGGAAGGTGGAAAGGCAAATATTGGAGGAGGATTTATGGGTATTAACGCAGGTATTGAAGGTTCAGATGAAACGACTTTTGAGTCGATTCAAACTGACGATTTAATACAAGAATTTAGAAAAGCACTCGCCACAACTCAAAAGGACAATCAGAAAAAAACAGGATTACTTATTCTTATTGACGAATTTGATATTTTAAAAGATAAAAGGGGATTTGCATCTCTTGTAAAAACCTGCTCATCTAAGTATGTAAAATTTGGAATAATTGGTATAGGTGAAAGTACGGAAGACTTAATTGAAGATCATGCATCAATTGGAAGACAAATAAGCAGTGTTTTAGTCAAACCAATGAATGCAAAGGAGTTATTAGGCATAATTAACCATGCAGAAAGTTCAATTAAAAAAGAAATTCAATTTGATTCTGATGTCAAAAAAGATATGGTTAAAGAAGCCGAAGGCTTTCCTTACTTCGTTCACTTGCTAGGCAAAGACTGTCTGCTTTTAGCATTTAAACGCCAACTTAAAGTTGTTACCGAAGAGTTGTATTCTGAGGTAAAAGAAAAATTGATTAAAGGAAAGATTCAATTAACACAGGAATTTCGCTATGTGGAAGCATGTAGAACTTCACAAGAAAGAGAGCTATTATTAAGACTTTTTGCATTTTCAGACGATAACAAGATCTTAATTGAAGAAATCTATAGTCAAGCAAGAGAATATGGAATAGAGAAGCCTTCAAGTTTCATGGATAAACTAACCGAAAAGGCACAATAGAACCAATCTTAATATACTCTAGAGATGAAAGGCATGTAAGATTTTCTGATCCTATTCTAAAAGTCTATATCAAAAAAAGAGAGTCAATCCATGAGAAAAACGACTAAAATTAAGCCCAACAATGGTTAAAAAATCATAGCTGCCCTTTGGGATAGCAACGCTTTTTAGCTTAACCGTTAAAATTAATAAAAAATCAATAATATGAAACACCTAATAATTTTATTTGGACTACTTATAACTATCGGATGTTTTGGACAACAAACTGATAGAAAATTAAAGACTGTTTCTTTTTCGGGAAGTGGCTATGAACTCGGGCTTCAACATGGGGCGGAACTAAAAAAGGAAATTGGCGAAATTATAGAAGCTTGGAAAAAGAACACTTCTAGTTCGTTAGAAAAAGAGGCTAATCTAGTGCTCAAAGATTTTTTTGAATATGCTGAATTTAAGGAAGCCATTCAAAAATGGACTCCAGAACTATATGAAGAAGTTAGAGGAATTGCCGAAGGATCAGGTCAGAAATTAAATGATATTCTGGTATTGAATCTGCTAGACGAATTTTGGGTTTATATAGTTGATCTTCAGCAAAACCATCATTGCAGCAGTGTTGGTGTTCCTTCAAGAGATGGAAGTCCAGGCTATATCTCACAAAATATGGACCTTGAAAATTATACTGATGGCTTTCAGGTACTCATGCGTTTAAACAGAACTGATAATCGCCCAGAGCAATTAATTCTAACACACCCCGGATTAATAGCTTTGAACGGAATGAATGCACATGGAATAGGTGTATGTGTGAATACCATTATGCAGCTGAAGGCTTCTTCAAAGGGATTACCTGTTGCTTTTGTGATAAGACGAATTATTAATTCTATAGAAAAAGAAGAATTGCTGTCTTTTATTCAAAAAGTAAATCATGCTTCTGGACAGAACTATATTATAGGAATTAGAGGCGAAGTATTTGATTTTGAAGCTTCTGCAAATAAGGTAGTTCGATTCACTCCTACGAATGAAAATGGTACAGTTTATCATACAAATCACCCCATTGTAAATGATGATATTAAAATAGGATTTGAAAAACACAACCCGAAACTGGAAGAAAAGTTAAAACCAACCAGTTCAAACAGTCACCTTAGACTGGAAGCAGTTGAAAGCAGAATGACATCCAGTTTAGAAATTGATGATGATCTGATAAAAGAAGCGTTGCGTTCCAGAGATAATGAGGATAATCCAGTTTGTAGGACGAATAATGAAAACGGACGTGGATTTACATTTGCCTCTATTATAATGACATTTTCAGAAAATCCGAATATTCAAATTATTGCTGGCCCACCAGACGAGTCTGAATATAAAAGAGTCGATTTTACAGTAAAGAAATAATTACTATAGCCAACATTTAGGATCCAAAATCTATGGGCGCAGGGCGCTCCCATGATTTTATCGTAACTGTTGCACTGAGCCGCGGTATCAGATTAGAGCCTGTGTATTTTCAATCTATCTGTCTGCTCTCCTGATTCACCATTCACAGGTTGATTCTCTCTTTAAGGAGGGATTTTCATTTTCTTTTCGATGCAATTGCTCTTGATCCGAATGGATTTGCTTTGTAAATGTCTTGTTTTCACTTTTTTAGTTTTCATAGGCCATAGCTTTCCTGAGCGCTTCTTTTTTGATAAAAGGAAGCTCCTTTTTTAATCACGAGAAGAAGGATTTTGTGTTGGAAATCGGTGGGAAGGCGAGCCTCTTGCCGGTGGCAACTGGATATTACACTTCGAAATATGCCACCCATTTCAGTTTTTGTGTGCCAGTGGTTTCGCTTCAAAATGTGCCATTCTGGTGATTCGATTTCGTTTCGATTTGTGCCATTTATTTGGCTAAGTCAAGATTAATATCATTTCGATTTGTGTCAGCGTGGCTTGACCACTTTAGGAGTTCTTATACTGTTAACATCGCCAATAAAAACTATGGCGAACCAACTGGATATAATGGACTTAAAACAAATCATCAACTTACATCTTGACGGCACGAGTAACCGTAAGATCAGTCGTACCCTCGGTCTTCACCGAAACACTATCAATGAGTATATCCGCTCTTTTAAGTCGTCAGACTTATCCATGGAGGAGCTGCGAGCACTGAACCAAGCTGACCTTGAGGAGTTGGTTTCTTCTAAAACGACCATCAATAACGAGCGTTTTGCGGCTCTCATGTCGTTTTTTGAGACGATGCAGGCACATCGTAATCACCCTGGATTTACGCTACTCTATCATTACCTGCTTTATGCAGAACAGCATGAAACTCCTTACGGATACACACAGTTTACCACACATTACCAGCGTAAATACAAACAGCCCAAAGGCTCTATGAAGCTGGATCATCAGCCCGCTCAGGAACTTTTCGTGGATTATGCAGGTAAAAAATTGGAGGTAATAGACCCCACCTCTGGTGAGGTTATTGAGATGGAAGTATTTGTAGCCACCTTGCCTTTCAGTCAATACACCTACGTAGAAGCCTGTCCTAGTCAAAAACGAGAAGACTTCATCGCATGTCTAAACAATGCACTTGCTTATTTTGGAGGCGTTCCCCAAGCCATCGTCTCAGATAACCTCAAGGCTGCTGTCACTCGATCAAGCAAGTACGAAGCAGTGATAAACAAGACTTTCAAAGACTTTGCGCTGCACTATGGCTGTGCCATCAACCCTACGCGCAGCTATGCCCCACAAGACAAAGCATTGGTTGAAAATGCAGTCAACCTGTCCTATCAGCGGATATATTACCCGATGCGTAATATGCAGTTCTTCTCCTTGCAAGCGCTTAACTCAGAGATCAAAAAGTATCTAGAATCGTACAACGATGTTTTGTTCCAGAGAAGAGATTCGTCGAGAAGGGAACTGTTCCAAGCCTTTGAAAAGTCGCTTCTCAAGCCGCTAGCGCCGACTATTTATCAGACAAAAGATTACGCTCAAGCTAAAGTTCAAAAGATGGGATACATCTATTTGTCAGCAGACAAAACTTATTATAGTGTCCCATATCGATTTATCGGTAGTCAGACACAAATACAATACAGTGCTAAGCACGTAGAAATCTACCACAAACATGAGCGTATCGCCTCTCATGAGCGCATCAAAAGACAAGGCAGCTATATCACCAATAAAGATCATTTATGCAGCACACACCAGTTTTACAATGATTGGAGTCCCCAGTTCTTCACCAGTCAAGCTCGCAAAGTGGGTATCAATGTCGAACTCTTTATGGCGGGGCTTTTCCATCGAGCAGATTATCCTGAAATCAATTATAAGCGTGCCAACGGCATCTTGCGACTAGCCAAAACCTATGGGAATCAGCGTGTAGACAAAGCCTGTCTAAGGGCGGTTTACTATGATGCATATAGCTATCAGATGATCAAAAACATCCTCAAAAACAATATGGATGACCATGATATCGAGGAATCACAAAATGAAAAATCACATATCCCTGACCATAAAAACATCAGAGGGGCAAACAATTATCAATAAACAATTACGAACATGAATAATCAAACCATTGAAAAATTAACCAGTATGAGGCTAAGTGCCATGGCAAATATGCACCGCCAAAACTTGGCCAATAACCTGTGCCGCAAGTACACCGTCGACGAGTATTTAGCCTTGCTGACAGACTGTGAGTGGGAAGACAGAGAAAACAAGAAAACAGCTCGCTTAATGCAAAAGGCCAGTTTTAAGCAGCAGGCTAGTGTAGAAGATATCATCTTCTCCGAAAACAGGAACTTGGATAAGAATATGTTTGGGCGGCTAATCACCCTCCAGTTCATCGATCAAAAAGAGAATCTTATCATTACTGGCCCTTCTGGGGTAGGAAAGAGCTACTTGAGTGAGGCTATAGGCAGACAAGCCTGTCTGCGGGGTTATAGCGCCATTTATCATGTCACAGCGAGACTCTTTAACAAAATGAAACTAGCCAAGGTAGACGGCACCTATATCAAAGAGCTTAAAAAGATCTCTTCAGCAAAACTGTTACTCCTTGATGATTTTGGTCTTCAATCCATGGATAACACATCTAGAGAGGTACTCATGGATATTATAGACGAGCGACATACCAAATCATCAACAATAATATCTTCTCAGATACCAGTATCGGCATGGTACGACATCATAGGTGAAAGCACCATAGCAGATGCTATTTTAGATAGGTTGGTTAACTCTTCTCACAGGATAAATCTCTCAGGAGAATCATTAAGAAAAGGTATGATCAAACAATAATTTTTACTAAAATTACAGGACTCTTAAAGTGGCACATATAAACCGAAATGGGTGGCACAGTCTGACCGAAATAGCCAATGGTTGAAGCTTGGGTATGTTTGAGGGAATTAGACACCTTCCTTTATCTCTAACTTGACTTTCAGAATAACACATTCGCATTCAAAAATTTGAGTTTTGCTAATTTGAGTTTTGAGTCTATAATCGACAGAAGTATTTCCAAGAGTTGACTGATGTAAACATGCAATGAAGATTAAAATGATTGCCAGTCTGAGATGATTCAATTTGTTCATAATACCGATTTGGGGAATACTTATTCCAGCTCACGTGTAGATGTGATAAGTGGGGATTAGAAAGCACTAACGTTTCAAACTCCTCATAGCCACGCCTTATTTTAAATTTACTTATTGTGGCGGACTTTGCAATCACACTAAAATACCTTGACCGATGAAAACCCATTCATTCATAGCATTTGTTAGATGCAGTGTTTTTTCGCTTCTTCTTTACTGTATTCAAACCGAAAAGTGTATTCCCAGCCAGAAACGTTTTCACCAGAACTACTGTTAGCCGGTTTCCATTTCGGCATGTTTTTGATGAGTTTATAAGTTATTGAATCAAGTGAATTACCAGAAGCATCTTGCAGTTCAATATAAGTTGGTCTACCTAACTCGCTAATTTTGAAATAAACTGAAATTTTTACTGGTTTTGCTTCGGTCAAATCTATGTTGCAATAAAAATACTTTGTTACTTCAGTCCATAGATCTTCGCCATTGAAGTTCGGTGGTTCTTCAGTCAAACCAAGTTCATACAGCGAATCATATTTGTTCTTAACATAGTCGAATGCATTAAACCCATATGGATCATTGAAAAAGTTAAGTACGGCTTGGTTATAGCAATATCTAAATGACATATCCTTGTCATATCCACCCAGTATTATAAAGTTCAGATCGTCTCTTAAGATTGCAGATGAAGTTGAGAACTATCCATCCCACCTTCCATATGATAGAATCTGAAATTGTTATCGTTCGCCAATTCCTTAGCTAGATCAATTCCTTCGTTGCAAAGACTGTCACTGAAGTCTGAGTTAGTAAACCTCCTAGAGAAGTTCGATTTCAATGAGTCCTTTCGAAGTTCGATCAGGTTTGTTGTCTTCTGCTCCTTAGTTTGTTGGCATGAGAACAATGCAAAAGTTATAAGTAGAGGGAGATAGGTTTTCATAGTGCTTATTGAGAATAACGGCAAGTATATAGCAAGTAGGGCCGTTGAAAACACTAAACTTACAGGTTTGCTCTGAGCCATATTTTTATATTTTGTTTTTAACTTATTCATCTTAAAAGCCAAATTAAAAATTTAGCAGTTTCTGTAACTAGCACTGAACTATCGTGTGCCACCAAATGCCCTATTTGCTATATACGGTGTTGTAGCCAGTTTTATTTTCTTTTCAGTATTTGTTCAACATACTTTGTACGGTTTTCAAATCCGTTCTTTTCAGAGTTTACCAAGTCAATCATTCCGTCAATTCCAGAGTCGTAAATCTGCCAGTTATACTTTTTGGCCAATTCAATCAATTCATAAAGTCCGTTTTCACCATACAAGGAAAGCATAAAATTGCTCGAATGCTCGTTATCAGAAAAGTAGCCAATTGTGAAATTAGTTCTGATTATCTCTCTGTGATTGTCTTCTTTTTTAATTTGGTCAAATGAACTTTCTAAAATTCCGCTATAGTCAGTCTGTTCAAGCTGATTTTCATCCAATGCCGCAACACATTTGATTTTTTGTTTTGAATTAAAAAGTAAAATATCCCAACTCCTATTATAATTTATTTGCTATAAAAGGTTTGTTGAAATCTCGAACTCTTTTTGGATTCAAATCATTTGTGTTTTCATATTCAGCCCAAAGCATTACATCTGGTGGGTCAATCTTAGCATTCTCAAAATTTGATTCGAGACTTTTTAGCATCCCATCAGCTAGAAAAATGACATATCTAATAATTCTATCGGAATCCAAATAATCATATTTCTCTTGGTAATTTGCAATCACCTCAATCGCTTTATTATTCCCCAACGGAAATCGTAATTTTACTTCTTCAATTATATCGTTTTTAAGTTTTCTCAATTTTATCCTATGGTGTACAACAGCTAAGCTAAACTGCATTTTAATGCTGTTTAGGTTTTGTTGATAAATTGTTTTATTCCTTAATCAGTCTAATTAGCGTATGTTTATTTTCCGATTCTATCATCAACAAGTAAACTCCAGCTGGCTCTTCTATTTTTAGATTCAATAGTTGACTCTCATTATATATTTTCGATTGGATTACTTTTCCATTCAAATCAGTTATGGAAATTGTAACAGTATTGTAAGTTTTTCCCAAGTCAATCAAAAAATATCCATTAGTTGGATTGGGGGAAATCTTGACATTAGAATTAGAATTTTCTATTAAACTTAACGTAGTTGGGAATAATTGAATTCTCAAACCTACTGGCCTATGGTCAGAAATGTTTAAGTCATACCCAGCTAACCCTCCAGCTAAATAATCATCGACCTTTATTGTTTTAATCTCTGAATTGGGATTGGAAAACTCGGTAAATAGTTCATTTGTAATTAATACATGATCAAGATGAGAAGGCCACCCCGGGAAAGACCATTCAGAGGATGCACCAATTGCTATACTCATGTCAGCAAAAGCATAATTCATTGAGTCATCAATAAACATCTGATAAACGTTATTTATTGGGAGGTCGGTAATAATGTCGTTCAAATCTCCAATCACGATTACCCTAGATGAATTGAAATTTGCATCAATGTAATGTTTCAAAAGTGTGCTGGCTTCATGTCGCCTTGTCTCTTCATCAGCAGGATTTTCAATATCCAACATACCGTCACCACAGCATTTGAAATGATTATTAATTATTATAAATGTTTCACCATTAAATACAAGCTCAATCACTAAGGGCGATCTTGGAAAAGCATTCCAAAAAGGGGATGTGTCATAAATCTTGTAGATAGACTGAACGTTAACGCTACTGGTCTTATAAATGTAGGCTAGTCCACCGAACCAAACATTATCCATGAATAGTTCATACCCCGGAAGATTGTCAATCATCTGTCTACACAAAGTAGAGTCATCTACTTCTTGTAAACCAATTAAGTCCACGTCCAGGGATTCAATTATTTTACTCACCGAATCAACCGTACTGGATCCGTTTTTAGGAAACCATTCGATGTTCCAAGTAACAACTTCAAAAGTAGCATCAGTTCCAAAATTAATTTCGGCTAAGTCTTGGCCGTAAAGCTGAAAACTGAGGAACAAAGTTAATATGCTTGTAAATGGTTTGTTCAGCATTTTATATCAAGGTTTAATTTAGTTCAGTGCAAATTTGTGTTATCATTTATGTAATGTTTTCCCACGGTCTGGATATGGTGCGTATCCCGAAGGGTATGCATTATAGGTTTTGTTGGCAAACGTTTTAAGTTCTTTAATCTTTAATGACAGGGATTTCCAACTTGAAGGTTTATCAGCATCTCATTTTCAAAAAGGAACATTATTCCGCAATATGCCCGTTCTGAAATTGGACATTCATTCAGAACATTTCTTATTTCAACAGTCCGCTTCTTTCCATTTTCCCATTCATTAAAGAATGTCATTTCATTCTCAATTGTCCTTTTCTTAAAATTCTCATAAGCCATACCATTGGGGAATGTTCGTATGCAATAAATTAGTTCTTTTTGTTCACAGTAATAAGTTGCATCATAGTTTTCTCTATTGGTCGCTCTATAGTCATTGGCCAACCAGTATAGGTTTGAAACCATCAATAGTAAGATTGAAACAATGAGAAATATTCTTTCCTTTTTCATTTTAATGTTTTACAACAGTTAGTCTATAAATAATAGGCGATTACGAGACACAAAACTTTCGGTTAAACATAAATTTTGATACGAGCCGAAAGCCTTGACTATACTGATGTTTCTCCTATTTTTTTATGTATACTGATGCACACTTTTTTTATTCTAATGTTTCTATTGCCACTACCTCTTTTCCTTTAATTCCCAAGTAGTGAACCAATAATTTTTCATAAATTTTATATCCATCATCGACATTGGTAAATATTATTAAACCATTTTTAGTCTCGGGAAATATAAAAATGATTGCCTGTGCTCCCCTATCTGCTCCACCGTGTGATAGGGCATATTTATCATCTTTAAAGTCGTAAATCTCAAAACCAAGTCCAAAGTGTTTTCCTTTTGTACTTTCAACTTGATGTGTTGTCATATCGAGAAATACTTTTTCCGAAATTCCATCTCTATTCATCACGCTAATCAAGAATTTACCATAATCCTCAATCGTAGTTAATAAATCGTCCGCTCCATTTGGTGTTTTGTGTTTGATTGTTTCATAGGAATTACCTTGATTATCGTACCCTTTAGCAAATCTAGCTTCGTCCACATTTGAATTCCAAATATATTCAGTGTCGTCCATTGATAATGGTTCAAAAATCAAATCGGTTGCTAATTCGTTTAATGACTTCTCAAATTTACTTTCCATAGCTTTTCTCAAATATTCTATTCCTTCTCCAGAATACTGATATTGTGTGCCTGGTGAAAATTGAAAGGCTAATTTATTTGATCTGTTTGAATGTCTCCAATTTGGAAAACCGCTTTGATGGCTCAAGATATGTCTTGTAGTCAATTCTTTACTTCTCAGGTCATTGACCACATCAGGGTCAGTCCAATATTTAAATATCGGTTCGTCCAAATCCCATTTACCAGAACTAACGAGTTTTAACGCTACCATTGCTGTAACTGGTTTCGCTAAAGATGCTACATTAAAAATTGTATTGTAAGGTGCGGTTTTTCCTTTATCAAATTCGCCAAATACCTTTACCTGTTGAAGTTTTCCGCTATTAATAACACCAATTCCTAAAGTTGGGATATTGTTAGACTTTAACCATTTTTCAATTTCTTTGTCATTATCGAAAATCGGAGTGGCATTGGAAATGTCAAAACTTGTTTGATGGTCAAAACTCAAACTTTTGGCCAGTTTCCATTGTCCGTTTTTTAAAAGCCAAACATTTGAGAATTTAGCTGAACTCGCAAATTTTTCTTCTTTTCCCGCTATTGTTTCATAAAATCGATGCGCACCATTTTGAATTGCCCCATAAATAGTGTCATTTTTACAGAGCGGATAAATTTCTGTACTATTCTTTATTAATTCCCTTCTTGATTGGTATTTATCGGGCGATCTGCACAATCCGTTTTTAAGATTATTTAAAAAGTCTTTTTTATCGGAAATCCCATCTTTATCGTGTAAAAATTCGAGATTTTTATCCAATAAGTCTTCAAATTGGCTAATGTCGCAGTTATTAAAACCTACATTAAAAAGCAAGCTGTCCTTTGATATTATAGTTTTGTATAATTCAGATTTTTCTTGAACCTGTCCAAATAGAAAAGTGAATGTGAAACACAAAAATGCAATTAAGGTTTTTTTAATGGTTTTATAGCTTGTCATTACCTCTGAGGTTTTTTTAAATAGTTTCTTACGGTATTGTATAAGGATAGTGGCGGTTTTAAGACCACAAGCTTTTCAACTTAGACCAAATTTTATTGTTATCACTGTCCTTTTTTTTAGCAGAATTTCCGTCATTATTTTTGTATGCTGTTGGGCACAGTATTTTCTTTTCAACTCTTAAAATCAGTTGTTTTTTACCCAAACTCAGTTCAAGAAAACTAATCAATCCGAATAGCGTTCCATATTCATCTATAGTATTATTCCGACTCGATATTTCAATCCATTTTTGGTAATCATTTTCAAGCCGATGCAAGTCTATGTTTTTTCCGATTAAACTGCCCAAATCGTAAATTGAAATCTTTTTAGATAATTGATTTTCTGTTAATTCTATTTTTTTATCAAATAGAAACTCTATCAGTTTTCCGATATTCTCGTTTCGGTCAATAACCATTGACTCCAAACTATAATATCCGTTTGCATCTCCAATCATATATTTGACTAACAACTCCTCTTCGTTTAATAAGTCAGATTTGTTGTAGGTGTCAGTTGCCATAAAAATCAATTCATTTGCAACACCTTCGAAAGATTCGATTATTTCTTATAACCCTTTTTCCGTCTTTTGGGAATCAACATTTTCGTTACTTGCTATATTATGTTTTGATGTCCAGTTTAAACCAAGATAGATACCATATTCGTTAATTGTTTCTTCAAGGTCAACACCTTGTTCCGTTGCTTTTTTAATCTGTTTTACAAACGATGATTCTCGGTAATTAAAATCAAGTAAATATTTAGACTCTTTATTTTGATAAATTACCCATTCGTCAATAGAAAGGAATTGCTCTAAATTCACCATTCTCTCCAGTAAATAAATATGATTCTATTTCTCTATTAATTTTTTTCATGCTCTATTTCTGAGTAATCAATAAAGTCCCCAGGAATCACTTTTTTAAATGTTGAAATACATTCTTCAATTAATTCTAATGAAACGTTTTCCATAAAGACTGTAATGGTTCTTGTTTTATCTGTATCATCTCTAAAATTTTCCACAACTAATTTATCATTTCGGTATACTTCATTTCCGATTCCGTCACGTTCATTCACATCAGTTGCGATAATTACTCTGTCTTTTTTTTTCCATTTAGTTCGTTTCGAATATTGCGCCAAACAGTTTAAATAAATGGGCGTTTTAATGTGGTTTATTTTTTGTTACACGCTTTTATTATTATTCCTTCCATAAGTTTTTCACGACCATTCATGATTGAATCCATTTTCAGTTGAAAGTTTTTCCAATTCCTTCTCATAGTAGGGAACACTGAAGCCTTCGTTTTACCAATTAAAGTGAAGACTTTAGAGCGTAAAATAGGTCCAGATATTTTTTCTTTTTTTAATTGGTGAATTTCAGAAACTGGTATTTCAAATTCACTTTCAAAACCTATTTCTGTCAATATGCTTTTCCAATTAGCGACATGTAAGTACTCATGATTGGATTGAATGATGCCAAATGATTTCTTACATTCTTCGTTTATCCATTCTGCTTTATTTTTACTGGTGGTTTCCAACCAAATTGTTTCGTTAAACAACAGTACTCCATTTTGTTTTAAAACTCGTTTTATTTCAAATAACAGATTCCTGAAATCACTTCCTTCTTGGATTGCGATTATTGATTCAATATATATTCGGTCAAAAGTGTTGTCAGGAGTGGGGAAGTGATTTTTATTTTCTAGTAGTGTAAGATTGATTCTTTTGAACATTTTGCAGAATTGAATTCTTTTTAATGCTTTTTGATACATTAATGGAGACAGCTCATAACCAAAAAACTGAGCCTTGGATTGTGCTGCCATAAGCACCAGCGTTGCTCCTGTTCCAAAACCAATTTCCAGTATTTTTTCGTCTTCCTGAGGCTCGAGCAGTTCAAACATCTTATTGGAAGCTAGTTTCCCTCCGGCATGAATATAGTTAGCATGGGACTTTCCTAAATACTCTAATATTTGATTTGTCATTGGTTTATTGCAAATAACGCTATATGTATGGTTAGTTGCGTGGTTAAGCAACTAAATTAGCAAATAAATCACAGATAGAATATTCTGCAGATATGTTCGTAAGTCGGCAGTGACCAAGCAATTAATTATACACTTTGTTACACTAGACCGCTCTCGCGGTAGTATCAAAACGGCATAAAAATAGTAAACCATTTATAACTAAAAAACATAAAGTTATGAATGAAATGAAAAACACTGGCTACCG
>Ga0208770_1000528_pt1 | contig 23986 bp, 17 predicted proteins | sample AntAceMetag02UK9_FD_184771 | JGI IMG/M metagenome (GOLD analysis project Ga0208770, IMG submission 184771) | Saline lake microbial communities from Ace Lake, Antarctica - Antarctic Ace Lake Metagenome 02UK9 (SPAdes) (version 2) | ecosystem: Environmental > Aquatic > Non-marine Saline and... | reverse complement strand
ATTCTAATGCTTTGGCCCCAAGCAGGGTGATTCTATCCTTATGGTGTTTAGCATCGTTCACCCTTATGGTCATTCTATCACTATCTATATCAGTGATTTTCAAATTAAGGATCTCGCTCCGTCTGAGTCCAGCACTATAAAGCAAGGAAATGATGCACTTGTGCTTTATGTTTTTGCAGCTATCTATCATTTTAATTATGGCAGGCTTGCTTATTACTTTGGGAAGCGGCGCTCTTTTTATTGGCCGGTCTACGGAGTAAAACCTATTGGGCATCTCCATGACGACCTCATAATAAAATTTAATTGCATTGATGGCTTGATTGATGTAGCTATCCGAACGCTTTTCTTGCACGAGTTTTTGCAAGTAAGCTTTAATTTCATGTTCGCCTAATGCAATAAGGTTACTTGTTTCCGAGTAGTGATTTATAAATTGTTCGAATCTGGGAATGTATGCTTGTGCGGTTTTTAAGGCATATTTCCGTAGTTCTAGTTTTTGCAAAAATGCTTCGGGCACAAATTTCCAGCCGTTGATGGGCTTCCTGTTTCTATAGCCATTGATGTCCAATTCTTTATTCCCTGCATGAACGGGCTTATTGGTGAAGAAATAGGAGCAGTTTACCCAAGCCACGCCTTTGAATTTACTGAAAATGAGGTTAAGATTCTCTTTGTTGTTGGCCAGTACCACCATGCCATATTGCTCGCTCCATCGTGGGTTTGGCAACTCCTTTATAAGTGCTTGTATCACTTTGTCTGGGTAAAATTTGACCCCAATGTACTTTTTGTCAGCCAGCACAAGGTGCTTGAGCGTGATTTGTCTCTCTCTGATGATGTTTCTGTTGGCATTCATAGGGAAAAACTAGTAGAACCAATTTTGGGAGCTAAATTTCTAAGTACTTATATTCGACTATAATCATTTAATAAAATGAATAAATCAGATCCAAGTTTATGTTTTAATTGCGATAAGCCAATCTTTGGCCGTATAGACAAGAAATTTTGTGACGCCTATTGTAGAAACTCGTTTAACAATAAGATCAAGCGCAAGCACGAGCGCATAATAGCTGCGGTAAATAGGCAAGTGAGGAAAAACCGAAGAATCTTGCAGCAGCTTTGCCCAGAAGGGAAAGCGACTGTTCGCAAGGAGCGCTTGCTGGATATGGGTTTTTCGTTTCAGTATTTTTCGTCCATTTATCAGGAGGGAAAGCTAACGTACTATTTTTCGCATGAGTATGGTTTCGCACCCATTGTGCAGCAGTCAAGAACAGAGGGAGTGCCCGTCCACAAGGTTTTGATTGTTCAATCCCAAAATCATATGAAGGGGAAGTTTGATCCGTGGGACGCTTATAAATGATTTTGTGGAATTGATTTTTTATTCTCGATCAGCGTTCTCTCCGAGTAATGCGGAAATTTATATGATTGCTTTATCCTCAGGCTCAAATCCTCGGCCTTCCTTCCAGGGGACTATAGTAAGTATCCACAAAGTGGGATTTGAATCGAAATGCTAATAGCTAACTTCTAAGGAATGATTTTTTTAGTCCATTAAAGTCACTTTCCAGTGGTGCTGGGGAAGTAAAAACGTTTCCTATCTTGCTAGGTAGAAGTAAAATTTTTCTAATACTCTTTCGCATATAAGTAGCATCTTTCTATAATGTCCGCACTTTGCGTTATGTTCGTCGAAAAAATACTCTGCTTCGGCAGACCGATTACCACAAGGCAACTCCGCTTTTCTGTCTCTCACATGCCTTGATTGTGAAAATTCTAGATCAGGCTCTTACTTTATAGACAAGCTTTAAGTAGCGCCATCAACATAAAAAGAGCTGTTTTTCAGAGAAAAGCAAAACAAGATATCAATGAGGCAAACCCATTCGGATAAAAAGCGATGGTATCTGAATCTCGATGAAAAAGCCCCCTTAAGGAAAGAATCAATCTGTGAATGATCGATAAGGAAAACTGACAAGTAGGTTGAAAACTTTAGGATTTAGGAATCCTCGTTGCAAACGAGGACTAGGTTGGATTTTGGTCATGGATTTTTCTGTGCAAATGGATTACTTAGATTACGAATCTTTCAGCACTTTCTTCACTAATGGCCCGATAGATAACCCCTGTGCGATGATCGAGAATACGACAATGACATAGGTGACGGTAAGAAAAAGCTCACGCTCCATCTGAGGCTCAAGAGATAAGGCCAACGCAATAGAAATGCCCCCTCTAATACCGCCCCAAGTCATGATTAGGTTGGTTTTCGGGATGAAGTCTAGCTTTTTTTCAAAAAGAGCGACTGGTCCTGACAGAGCAATAAATCTTGCTAAAAGTGTCAGTGGTATGGCTATTATGCCAAATAGGAGGTATTCTCCATTCATCGAAATGACCAATAACTCAAGCCCGATCAATACAAAAAGAACCGCATTGAGCAGCACATCAATCAGTTCCCAAAATTTATCAACATAAGTATGCGTATTTTCTGACCAGGCGATTTTTGGCGCTTTGTTTCCCAGAAAAATTCCTGCGACCACTACGGCAAGAGGACCAGAAACGTGAAGATAATGTGCCAAAGCAGCAATTCCCATCACCAGTGCTAGCGTAATGATCACTTCCGTTTCATAATTGTCAATAACTTTCATTAACCTAAAAGCCCCCCAACCCGCGAGTAATCCAAGAACAATTCCCCCTGCGACTTCCTCGATGAACAATAAACCGATATCACCAACACTCATAGAATCTAGCCCTTGCTGGGCGATCTTAAAGATGACGATAAAGACCACTACACCTACGCCATCGTTAAAAAGAGATTCCCCAACAATTTTTATTTCCAGTTTTTTGGGAGCTTTGGCGTCTTTCAATATGCCTAACACTGCAATAGGATCAGTAGGGGAAATCAACGCACCAAAGAGTAAACAATAGATATAATCAATGGGGTAACTAAAAGCTATGAAAAGGTAATACATCATGGTACCGATCAGAAAGGTAGAAAGCACTACGCCGATAGTGGCAAACAAGGCGATTGGGCCTTTTTGCTTTTTGAGTGCGTCAAGTTTGGTATGCAGCGCCCCAGCAAAAAGAAGGAAACTCAGCATGATATCCATAAGCGCCGTTTCAAAGTCGATCGATTGGATAATTATCTTGGCTTCCTCAACAATATGGTGGTTGAACGTGCCCAAAATAGTGATCCCGACAGTGAAAGCAATCGCGATGATCATCAATCCAATAGTAAAAGGGAGTTTGAGGAATTTGGTATTGATAAAAGCAAAACCTGCCGAGAGGATAATCAGCATGGTGATAATATTGAAAATACTCATGGTAGACTTTTAGGCGTTTAGAAAATCTGAAAAACGAAGGATGGCCCTGCTTATAGACGGTCAAAGTCAATTTCTTTGATCAGTCATAAGGACAATCAACAATGCTATTCGGCCATCAAATTTAGATGCTAAACGGCTTAGGTGGATATCTTTTGGCAAGGAATCTATTTTTTTAAATCCCACCTTCATCTTGTGGGTGCTATTTTTTTATGCTTGCATCGAATAAAAAGATAATTATCTGACTTCATACCTCGTGTGTTTGCGCTTAGCTTGTTGATTTGAGCTCAATTTGGCCAGTGCAAATTTGAGCTGCCAATTCACAATGTAAGTCGGTGGTGTCAAATAATGGAATTCCTTTTACATCGTCTTGAGAAACTAACATTTTGATTTCAGTGCAGCCTAAAATTATCCCTTCAGCTCCTCTTTGAGAGAGGTTTTTGATTGTCTGGATATAATATTCTTTTGAAGATTGAGAAAAATTATGATGTGTCAATTCGTCAAAAATAATACGGTCTATTTCCTTTTTTTCGATTTCATTAGGACTCATTAGTTCAACTCCATATGCATGATAAGCGTCCACATAAAATGGGTCATTCATAACAGGATACGTTCCGAGCATGCCAATTTTTGTTTTTCCTTCGGACTTTATTTTCTTAGAAACCGTCTCGAAAATATCAATGAAAGGGATAGATATGGCCGCTTTTATTTGTGCTCGCACCTTATGCATGGTGTTCGTGCCTAGAAATAAGCAGGCTGCTCCAGCATTTTCTAATTTCAGTGCTTTTTCAACCAAATACTTAGCTGCTTCTTCCCAATTATTGGTTCTTACAAAACGTTCTATGTTGGCAAAATTGACACTACAGATTAACATTTCAGCAATATTATGTCCTCCTTTTATGTCCTTCACTTTTTGATTAATCAAATGATAATACTCACCTGTCGCAGCGGAACTCATTCCTCCTAAAAGTCCAATAGTCTTCAATTCGTTTTCATTCATAGGGTTTGTCGCTAAAGTTTGTTGACTTTTGGCTAAGAAGCGAAGGAGCTTTTGAAGTACAGCCCTTTCGGTTTGCCATATAGCCAGGCCAAATATGCAGAATATAATTTGCTTTTTTTATCGTCAATATTTTTGATTTGTGGACCTTTTCGATAAACACCGAACTTAGGAATCATTGCTAAAATGATGGTTTTTGAGTCTTAGAGTTTGTTGAAAAAGAAAATGAACCAAACATAAATCTGAAGTATTTTCCGAGAGTACACAAAACGAATGAGTGTTTATAAGCCTTTCGGAGCTACATACTGCTTGATTATCTAAACCTCATTTATTGACAATGGTCTAGGTTGTGTTCCGTCAATATCTTTGATGCCGTACGCAATAGCTTCTCTCGCAACGACGAGTATTTTGCCTGTTTTATCAATAATATTTGGGTCTGAGGCAAGCTTTGAGATGACCATTCCAATAAATGCTGGAGATTCTGAATTGGTCAAGTCAAAATGATCTTTAGCCTTTAACACAGCTTCTGTTCTTACTAGACCCGGATACAAACAGATCACCGGAATGTTAAATGTATATAAGTCATGAGCCATTGCTTCCGTCATTTTGTCAGTGGCTGCTTTTGAGGTGCAATAAGCGACTCCTTTATCATTTCTTTGGCTTACCCAATACGAAAGATTAAAAATGATGCCTGACTTCTTTTCAACCATTTTTTGCGCAGCTTGACAACTTGCAAAATATGCAGCTCTCACACCAGAGGAAAACATCTTGTCCCACCTCGACATTGGAGCTGACCAAAATCCTTTTTCTGACCAAAATTCCGTGCCATCATTAAAGTATTCATAACCTCCCCACACACTGTTTACCAAGATGTCGAGCCGATCATGTTTGGTAAAAATTTGATGGAAGACATCCACTACTTCTTGGTCATTGATATGGTCACATCGAATGGCCGTGCATTTACCACCTTTTGAGACGATTTGCGCTTCCGTTTCATAAATGGTGCCCGGAAGTCCAGCCGACTCATCTGCTTGATGCTCCGTTCTTCCCGTAATATAAACGGAGGCACCATCCATTGCTAAAGACATGGCAATACCTTTTCCCACACCGCGACTAGCGCCCGTCACTAAGGCAATTTTATTGTGTAATATTTTCATTTTTATGGAAGTACATGCTACTCAACGACTAGCCGAAACAACAGAACCAATCACCTACAATTTTGTGGGGTTAGGAGATGCTGTATCTGGTTTCAGTTTTAAAAAAACTCAAAAACGATTATTAAAGCGAGAATATTAGCAACAAAGTAAAAATTTATTCATCGAACTTAAGTAGACCAAAATACTAATAATAACCCGAGCGCCAGTGTCAAGGACACTCACTTTCATTAAAAAAGTTTCAATTGACACTATTAGGGTAATATTAAAAAAACTGGTAGAAACCGAGTCTGAGTCAAAGTTGTCATCAAGCGCCAGTTGCTTTTCAGTTAACAGGATAAATGATGAAACTATCGTGAATCTCTCTTGTGGGCACGTCTCCTAGTCTCGTTACTGCGTCCGAAAGTTCTTTTAACATAGCAACAGTCAAAGGAAGTGCATGTTCTTCTGGCTGATAAAGGGTGTTGATAGGATAATCGACTCCTGTGGTATGAGTCATCTCAATATGGTTTCCAAGAATATAGGATATTTCATTGTTTTCGGTGAATTCAGCAAGTCGCTGGATACTCTTCGTAAAAGCATCCCAATCCTGTACATATAACCTACCTGGGTAAAAGGTATCTCCAGTCAATAAAAATCTCGTTGAGGTGTCATAAACAGCGATTGAAGCAGCCTGATGTCCTGGAATTGGAATGATTTTCATTGATCGGTTGCCAAGATCAAAATCTACTATTTGTTCGGGCCAATTGGATAGGTTAAAAAACGCCTCTACATCCTCCACTTCCAAGCCAACAATTGTTGTGTTGGCTTTTTCTGCAAACTGGCGGTCTGCGGCATAGTGGTCACCATGCTTATGCGTGTGTGCTACGATTAACTCAACGGGTCCATTATTTTGAGCCCATTCATCAACAATTCCCTTTACTGTTTTATAAAGCGGGAAAATATCTTCGTCTTCAGTTGCGCCAGTATCCATTAATAGTGCTTTGTCATTCCCAATAAATAAATAGAGGAAAGGTGCTTCGTAATTGGTGCACTTGCTCTGACGAAGTATCCATGTGTTGCTATTATAGCGAACTACCTGAATGGGGAGATCGGTATTTTCCTCACAATTTACTGATCCATGAATCCAATGTTGTGCATTTAAATCGACGGTTTTTTCGTTTAATGGTTCGCATGAATAAACCAGAAAAAGAGTCAAAAGTAATATTGATGTTTTCGTTTTCATTGTGTCGTTGGTGTGGGCGCTAATGTTTAAAATAGGAGATGCCTTCAATTCAGCATGTCTTCTTATACTGTTATTTATGTCTCTTTTTGTTGAGCTCATCCCCAGTTTCTGACTTAAGAAGGTATTCATTTCCCCATGTTTCCATCGAGAAAGTTTTTTTCTGTGTACATAATAGGCTCATGATGGCTGTTTTCTGATAGAGCAGCAGCGTGCACAGTGGGGAATATTTTTAGAATGGGCGCAAGAATAACCAAAATGGTTAACTCAATCCTGAGGTTAATCAGTATAATAATGAACGTGAGGATGAGTTCGGGCATCAACCTTTCTTGTCTTATCAAGTCTAAAATGTGAAAAGTGGGGTTTTGGGAGATCATAGATAATCTGGATGCTCATGGAGTTAATGCGCTTTCATACACTATTAGCACCGCTCAAATAATTAGCTCAGGTTTCTGAGTGTTCGTGAAATAACTTATATGTCAAATTGAAATTTCAACATTAAAACGAAAAAGCTTTGAAGAGACGAGACTTTGCAAAATTAGCAGGTTTAGGCGCAGGGGCACTCATGCTACCGACTCCTTCGATGGGAAGCATTATTTCTCCTGAAGAACTCCTAAACCCTGGATTAGCTGTAGGCCAGAAAAAAATCTTGGCTGATGTAGCACTGAACTCAGCGAGAAGTATGGGTGCAAGCTATGCTGATGCTAGGATCGGGAGATATCTAAACCAATATGTGTTCACTAGAGAAGATCAGGTACAGAACGTAGTAAATACGGAATCATTCGGAATAGGGATTCGCGTAATAGCAAATGGAACTTGGGGATTTGCATCTACCAATGATGTTTCGACAGACGGTATAAAAAAAGCAACACAGCAAGCCGTAGCGATTGCTAAAGCAAACGCTAAGATCCAGAGAGAGCCCGTAATACTTGCCCCGGTGGCGGCTTACGGTGAGGTGAGCTGGAAAACGCCCATCCTGAGAAATGCGATGGAGGTGCCTGTTTCAGAGAAGGCGGAATTATTATTAGAGGCTAATGCAGCGGCAATGGCTAATGGTGCCAACTATGTAAACACCGCACTATTCATGGTCAATGAGCAAAAGTATTTTGCGTCGACCGAAGGATCATACATCGATCAGGATGCACATAGAATCTGGCCATATATGAATGTGACCGTTATCGATCCAGATAAAGGCAAGTTCAAAAGCCGTCAAGGACTTTCTGCTCCCATGGGTATGGGTTACGAATACATGGACCCTGATCCAAATGAAACAATTGAAGGTCTGGGTGGAGTGACTCTTTTCAGAAACAGATATGACTTGGTCAAGGATGCTACCGAAGCGGCAGAACAAGCCAAACAAATGCTTTCCGCCAAATCAGTGGAGCCAGGGAAATATGATCTTGTTTTGGATCCTAATCACTTAGGATTGACCATTCACGAATCAGTAGGTCACCCACTTGAGCTAGATAGAGTGCTCGGTTACGAAGCAAACTACGCCGGTACTAGCTTTGCTACGCTGGATAAGTGGAAGACTAAAGACTTTGACTATGGAAGCGAAATAGTCAATTTAGTCGCTGACAAAACCCAAGTAGGATCGCTGGGAGCTGTTGGTTACGATGACGAAGGTGTAAAAACCAAAGAGTGGGATCTTGTCAGAAATGGTAAGCTTGTCAACTATCAAGCAATCAGGGATCAGGTTCATATGATTGATCAAAAAGAATCTCACGGTTGTTGTTATTCTCAATCTTGGAATGATGTACAATTTCAACGCATGCCGAATGTTTCCTTGGAGGCAGGTAAAGAAAAATACGGTATCAAGGATATGCTCAGAGATGTGGAAAAAGGAATCTACATCGCAGGAAGAGGATCTTATTCCATTGACCAGCAGCGTTACAACTTTCAGTTTGGAGGTACGGTATTTTATGAAATCAAAGATGGTGAGATCGTCGGCATGCTCGATGATGTAGCCTATCAATCCAACACCCAAGAGTTTTGGAATTCATGCGCTAAAATCTGCGATGAGTCTGACTACCGAATGTTCGGTACCTTCTTCGACGGAAAAGGGCAGCCTTCGCAAGTGAGTGCCGTCTCTCATGGCTCTTCAACCACGCGCTTCAATGGCGTGAAAGTGATCAATACTGGTAGAAATATTTAATCCTAACGAATCAAAGAAAATGGCAATATTTAGTAAAGAAGAAGCTAAGAAAATCCTTGAGAAAGCCCTAGGATTTTCGAAAGCCGAAACCTGCGAAATCAACCTAAGTGCTTCCAACAGTGGAAATATTAGGTACGCTAGAAACACAGTTTCTACCGCAGGATACCAATCAAATCAAACACTAGCGGTACAATCGAGCTATGGCAACAGAGTGGGTGTAGCGACTATTGATGAGTTTGACTCAGCATCACTTGAAAAAGTCGTCAGAAGGAGTGAGGAGCTCGCAAAGCTCTCCCCTGAGAATCCAGAATTCCTTCCGCCACTTAGCCAGCAGAAGTATCTTGAGTCTAAGACATTCTATGAATCTACTCAGAATATTTCACCCGAATATAGAGCGGAGGTAGCTGCGGCGAGTATTGAGCCGGCAAGAGCTAAAGACGTAACAGCTGCTGGTTTTTTGAATGACTCGGCCGGTATGTCAGCAATGATCAACAGTGCAGGGCTTTTCGCCTACAACCAATCTACTAGTTTGGAATTTACGGTAACCATGCGGACTAATGATGGCACGGGATCAGGATGGGTCACTCGTGATGTAAACGATGTAAATCTATTTGATGGAGCGGCAGCTTCACAAATTGCGATAGATAAAGCGATCATGTCAAAAGAAGCGAAAGCGATAGAGCCGGGTAAGTACACGGTAATCCTTGAGCCAGCGGCTTCTTCTCAATTGCTTGGCAATATGCTGCGATCATTCGATGCAAGAACTGCGGATGAAGGACGAAGCTTCATGTCCAAAAAAGGTGGCGGAACCAAGCTTGGCGAAAAGATCGTGGATGAGCGCGTAAATTTTTATTCTGATCCTCAAAATGCATTGGCTCCTAGTCCTCCATGGGCGGGTGATGGTCAGGCACTCAAAAGAGTAGACTGGTTGAAAAGTGGAGTGGTCTCCAATCTTGCGTACTCCAGATACTGGGCAGAAAAGCAAGGAGTAGAACCAAATCCGTTCCCTAGCAATGGAATCATGGAAGGTGGAGATGCCTCATTGGAAGACATGATTAAGAATACGAAGAAGGGAATATTGATTACTCGCCTGTGGTATATTAGAAATGTAGATCCGCAAACGCTGCTGTATACAGGACTAACCAGAGACGGCACGTTCTTCATAGAAAATGGTAAAATAAAGTTTCCTATCAAGAATATGAGATTTAACGAGAGCCCCATTATTATGCTCAACAATCTCGAAACGCTTGGAAAGCAAGTGCGTGTGGACGGCAACCTGATTCCTTATATGAAAATTAGAGAGTTCACTTTTACGAGTCTTTCAGACGCTATTTAAAATAATTTACTGATTATAATAACCAATCAGCCACCTTCCTACTTATGGGAAGGTGGCTTTATTTCCTTATAAGTGATTAGCATTCAAAATAAATTTTTCTTTACACGATTGCAATATGAATCGGGAGATTGGGACACGGACCAAAGAATGCCGGCCAACCTGCTCAACTCTCTTATTGAATACACGACATTGGCGGTGGATACCAATGAGAAAGTGATCCCCCTGAGCAGCGATGAGCTTTTCAAAAGCCCCTTTTGCTACATCTCGGGTCACAAGCTGGTTCAGTTTACTAAAAAGGAAAAGGAGAATTTTGAGAAATATGTGATAGCTGGTGGTTTCGTGTTTGCAGATGACTGTAACCATGATATTGATGGACTTTTTGCTAAGTCCTTTGAAAAACAAATGATGGACATATTTGGGGAGAACACGCTTAAAAAAATCCCTAATGATCATCGAATTTATTCTTCCTTCTTCGATTTCGATGGGCCTCCAACCACTTCACAGGAACTCAATGGATGGGGTGATGATATTGTTCATGACTACCTAAAAGCGATCCAGATCAATGATCGGATAGGAGTGCTTTACAGCAATAAGGATTATGGTTGCGAATGGGATTACGATTTCAGAAATAAAAGATGGTACAAAATAGACAATACGCGCTTCGGCGTAAACATTGTTATACATGCAATGACCGCATAAGGATCAAATGAGTAACCAATTATCACAAGAAGTAGCAGCGCTCTTAGACAAAGTCAAAGCACTGAAAATAGAGGTTCATAAGATAATTATTGGCCAAGAAGAAGTAGTGGAGCAGATGATTGTAGCGCTACTTGCAGGTGGACATATCTTGGTAGAGGGCATGCCCGGGCTAGCAAAAACACTAATGATTAAAACTGTCGCCCAAGCGATTGATCTAGATTTTAAAAGAATTCAATTCACGCCTGATCTGATGCCCACCGACATTCTCGGTACAGAAGTAATTGAAGAAGATGAAAGTGGGAAGAAGAGTTTTAAATACAATAAAGGCCCTATTTTCTCCAATATTGTTTTAGCAGATGAAATCAACAGAACTCCACCAAAAACGCAAGCGGCCCTGCTGGAAGTCATGCAGGAATACAGTGTGACCTATGGGGGCACAGCGTACCCGATGCAGCGACCGTTCTTTATCTTGGCGACACAGAACCCCGTAGAGCAGTCTGGAACTTTTCCGCTACCTGAAGCGCAGGTAGATCGCTTCCTTTTGTATGTATTAATCGATTACCCAAAGGAGCAAGAAGAAATAGCAGTCCTCAAACAGACAACAGGTAAAAAACCCGCAGCACCTAACCCTGTAATGACAGGTGAGGAAATAATCAGATTACAAGAACTGACAAGGGAGGTGCACATTGAAGATGAACTGATCGGAAAAGTGAGCCAGATAGTGCGAATGTCAAGACCTAAAAATTCCACATCAGAAAAAGTAAAAAAATACGTTGACTTTGGTGCTGGACCAAGAGCTGGGCAGTCCGTAATTCTGGCGGCAAAAGCCCACGCATTGCTCCAAGGAAGATATGCTGTGACGCCAGAGGATCTTAGAAAAATGATCTTTCCGGCGGTACGCCATCGGTTGATGCTCAACTTCCGAGCAGAATCTGAAGGGATTACCCCAGATGAGATAATTGCAGCGCTGATCAAACTAGGAAATCTTTAACCAGTGACAATTTCAGGAGCATATCAGGCACTTGGTCTGCGCAAGGAACTCCTTGCCAATATTCAGGACTTTGACTGGGTAGTAAAGGCTATCGCTCTTGGGGAAAATACGGGCCAAAAAACAAGTAAACGCTTGGGCGCAGGACTGGCATTTAACCAATATCGACCCTATAGCCAAGGAGATGACCTGCGAAGGTTAGATTGGAAAATGTACGCCCGCACCAACAAATTTTATATCAAAGAATCAGAAATCGAAACGAATATCTCCGTGACTTTCGTGATCGACCCGAGTGCTTCCATGACCTATGCGGAAAATGACTGGTCTAAACTCAACCAAGCCAAATTGGCGGTAGCAGTACTCGCTTTGCTCTCTTCTCGCAATGGCGATAAGTACGGCATTGCCGGATCGGGCATCCATGATCTTGGTGTTATTCCTCGAAATGGAAACAAGCACTGGCAGCACTTTCTAAATCATCTCATTGGCTTAGATGAGACCGGATCATTTAGTCGGCCGAACATTCCAAAAGTCCAGGAAAAAGAGCTCTTTGTAGTCCTCTCGGATCTCTACGAAACTAATCAGGAATGGCTCAACTTCATTTCCGGCCTGAAATCCAAGAGAAATGAAGTAGTTGTATTTCACTTGATGGGCGAGGCGGAACTCCATTTGGACTTTAAAAGTACTACGACATTTCAGGATTTGGAAACGGGCAAAGAACTGAAAGTCGAACCTACGGCGCTGAAGAAACAATACCAAGCGAAGCTAAAAAGCTGGATGGAAACACTAAAAGAGCGCTTTCACAATGAAGGGATCGACTACCATTTGATCAAAATCGCCGACAATGTGGATGATGTAATTAAGAAATTTTGGTGGCATAGAAAAAAGCTTAACTAACATGGGGCTAGCCAATCCAATATTTTTGTATGCTTTTGGTGGACTTCTTATTCCGCTGGCCATCCATCTATGGAGTAGAAATACAATAAAAAAGATCTCCTTTGGGAGCCTTCAATTTATCGCAGAAACAGATACGAAGACGGTGAGAAACTTTCTTCCCAGTGAACTCCTGCTCCTCATGCTGCGGATGCTAGCGCTAGTTTGTCTCATTATGATATTTTGCGCTCCTTTTATCTCTCAAAAACCTGCACAGGCAACAGCTTACCTCATTGATCAAAGCCTTGAGAAGACAAAGAGTAAGATTGAAAAAGCCTTACCTGAAGAGGCCAGTATTTATACTTTAGAACTTAGCGTTGGTCCAAATAGGCATGGTTCTAAGGATTTTTGGACAGCACTAATGAGCTATAGCCAGTTTGATAGCCTTGTAATATTTAGTCCTGGGTATCTCTCAGATTTCAAAGGAAACAGACCAGAAAGCTTACCAAATATCAATTGGATAAGCACGACTCCAGAAATACAGAACACCTCGAAATCCATATTGCTGAAGAACGGAAATAAGAGTTTGCTCGTCTCAGTGAACAGAGCCAACAACCTCATCAACTATCAAAGAACAGAAACAGAAACAGAAAGCTTTGGTGAAAGGCTTGAGATTAAAATATTCTTCCAAACACATCCTGAATTCAAGGAATATGAAGGTCACCTGCGCTCCGCATTATTGGCCATTGAGCAGACAAGCCCTGTCTCATTCCTAATGATTGATTACGCAGAAGACCTGATACATGCAGAAGATTGGCTGATTAGGCTATCCGCTTCAGCGCCACCAATAACCCGCCGAAACCTTATTTATACTCAGGAACAAGGCGAGTTGCTAAGACTGGAGTCAAAAGATATTTACGCGCTCGATAAGGACGCGACGATTCATGATTTTATAAGTGAGCACCTTCCTTTGAAGCTCGAAAATGTTTTATCTAAAGGCCTAGACGAGTCACTGGGATTTGAAGATCGTCGGCAGATGTCGAAAAGTCAGATTCTTGGGAATGCTGATCAACTGGTCATTAATAGTGTGCAAAGTAAAAAGTCAATTACGCATTGGTTTTTGATAGGATTTATGCTGCTATTACTCACAGAACGTACATTTTCAGCACTACAGTATAGGAAATGAAGCGGCACAGCTACATATCAGGCATCAAAAAAAAATGGACTGGATTGGTCATCTTCAAAATAGTCTTGGCCTCCTTCATTCCGGTTCTTGCTCTTGTTGTTGTTCAGTTGTCTTTTGCGGAGCTTGGGTCATGGTCATGGTTATTAGGATTGCTTCTTTTTTCGGGATTATGTTCATTTTTGGTTTTCAGAAAGCAACTGCCTCATTGGGATCAGGTAAAAAATATCATCAACCAGCAAGCTCCAGAAGTCGAATACAGTATCTCAATACTCGATGTAGAGACGGTCGGCCTTGCTCAACTTCAGCAGGAGCGAGTATTGGAGAGACTCCTGAAATCAAAAAAGACGTATCGCTTTCCGATCAATCTACATGAGACTCTTTACTTTTTAATTATTGGAATAGCAGTCATCTTATTCGCAGGACTACAAGCTACTGAGGAACCTGAAAAACGTATCAAGGAAGGACAAAACGCCATTAACGAACGTATATCTTCATCCGAAAAAGACTCAACGACCTACAATTGGAGACTTAAGGCTAGGTATCCGAGCTATACTAACCAGAAAAGTAAGAATCTTACCAGCCTCCATATCGAGCACCTACCGGATGGGTCAACGCTCACTTGGAACCTTCAATTCAATAATCCGATATCGAGCGTTTGGATGTCTTTCTCTAATGGGGATAGTCTCATCATGCAAGGGGAAAACCAACGCTTTAGCGTGACGGCTAAAATTGTTGAAAAAGGATACTATCAGCTCTTGTGGGAAGATAGCTCTGGAATGAACGCCTCTGAGTACTATAGGCTTATGACGCTACCCGACAGCCCACCAGAAGTCAGTATCTCTAATATTCCTCAATATCAAAAAATTCCTATTGGGGAAAGTCAAACATTGGATTTTGTAGCCAAGGCTTCTGATAATTATGGGCTTAAAGATGTTTTTATCACTGCTACAGTTACCAAAGGGGCTGGTGAAAGTGTGAAATTTCGAGAAGTGATAATCCCGTTTTCTAATCAGGTCAGTGGCAAATATTTCGAAGAAGAAATGACTTTCACAATGAGTCAGTTTGACCTTGAGCCGGGTAATGAACTCTACTTTTACTTCACCGCCAAGGACAACCACACACCGCAGCAATCGAGCAAAACGGAAACCTTCTTTTTCATCTTGGAGGATACCACCGAGGTAGTTTTCAGCCTTGAGGGTGATCTCGGGATCGATCAAATGCCAGCGTATTTTAGAAGTCAAAGGCAGATCATCATTGATTCGGAGAAATTGCTTGCGGAGCGTCCGACAATATCAACAGAGGAATTTAATAGGCGAAGTAATGAACTGGGTTTTGACCAGAAGGCTTTACGGCTAAAGTATGGACAGTTTCTTGGCGAAGAAGCCAATAGTGGATTGGATATAGAAAACGAGGTGGAGGAGGAACCTGATGTATCTCAACCTGGCGAGGTAGATGTGCTGTCAGCCTTTGGTCATGATCACGATCATGAAAATGAGGCAGGGCAACATATGGATAAAGGCGCAGAGCACAAGGAAGAAGATGTCATCGCCGCACTCAGCCACTCACATGACAATGCGGAAGAAGCTACCTTTTTTGAAGCGAGCCTTAAGTCGAAACTCAAGGGTGCACTTAGCGAAATGTGGGATGCCGAGTTGTACCTCAGACTCTATGATCCGCAGCAGTCGTTACCTTATCAACACAAAGCACTTAAGTTGATTAAGGAAATTAAAAATCATGCAAGGATCTATGTCCAAAGAATCGGTTTTGATCCTCCGCCCATTAATGAAGCCAAAAGTAGACTAACGGGAGATTTGGAGGAGATATTACCAAAAACAAATAAAACTACCTACCAACCAGAAGAATCAATGCTGGCAGTGAAGAATCTGATTGCGGCTATTGATCAACTGCTGATTGCAGCGTTTCCTGTTGCGAATCAACTAAAAAGCCAAATGCTGACAGCAGGAAATGAGATAGCGGCGTTGGCGATTGAAGAACCCATAAAATATCTACCCCTACTGTCTGACATGAAAAGTATAGCGGAACTTGAAGCCTTTAGTGATGATAAGAAACTGATGCTTATAAAATATCGTTTGCTAGCTGTAATCAAGAAAAAAGAGGGCCGTCCAATCTTGGAGAATCGAGTCGGCCATCCTTTAATGGATCAATTCGTCGAGGAATTACTGAAAAGCAAATGATGATTGGGACCATTCGAAATATCGAACTTTTTGAGGTCGTTCTGGCCATAGTCGTCTGGTTGATCCCTATCGCTTTGGAGGTATTCTATCGGCCTTCAAACCTTCGATATTTAAGAATTAGCCTTTGGACTCTTGCAATAGGATCTATGCTTTGCTATTATTTGCAGCCGTATCGAGAAGTAGACACACCAAAGCAACATTTCATTATGGCTGGTGAAAATATAGCAATGGATCAAGATTCTCTAAAAGCTGCCAATATTGAAGTTCTTTCACCAACGGACTATCTCAGAACGCTCCACTCTGCCAATGTGGGCAACTTACATTTGTACCAATACAACCTCCAGCCGTGGGAGTTAGCATCCATCGAATTTGATAGCCTAATCCATACGCCAACATTGGCTTTGGGGATCACAGACATTCGCCTACCCGAAAGTATCTACACCAATCAATCGTGCACTATTACGCTTATTGTTAAAACTATTGATCGCTTAGCGATTCAGCTGTTATTAGGGACTGAACTTATTGACAAGGAACAGTTAGAAGAAGGAGAAAGTCGTGTCAAATTCAATATTGAACCTACAATATCAGGAAACTTCCTCTATCAAATCATCGGCATCAATAATGGCGATACAGTAATTCATGAAAAGCTCGCCTTACAAGTTGAGGAAGCGCAAAAACCCAGTATTTTGATGATCACAAGTAATCCTTCCTTCGAAGTGAGATTCTTAAAAAATCATCTAACAGATCTGGGTTTTGAACTAAATGTGAGAAATAGAATTTCTCAAAATTCGTACAGTAAAGAATTTATTAACACGCCTAAAATAGCAGTAGCGAAAATCACAAAAGACTTACTTGCTGATACCGATATGCTTGTTCTCGACGCAGGCGCATTCCTAAAACTATCAACCCAAGAAAAAGCGCTGATTAAGAAAAAGAATGCAGAAAATAGTCTTGGGATATTATTTCTGGATATTGACCAAAAAGCGATCAAATACTTGACTGGTGTGGTTGTGTCACGGACTAAAGAAGCAAATGTAGACCTCAGAGGGTTTGGTGAAATATCGATCCAAACTACTTGGAGTAGTCAGCTCGAAAAAATCAAGCTGTCAAACGCAACACTTGGTTATAAACTGTCTAATGGACTAGGAAATGTAGGGCTGGTCGCCGCTACTAATCTTTATCAAATAAAGCTAAGTGGGAATGAGGCACTTTACGGAGAAGTTTGGAAAGTGCTTACCAAAGACTTCATTCCTGCAGTTTCAAATCAAGTATTTTTTGAAATTCCAAACTTGATCCGTATCAATGAAAGAACAGAGATCCTTTTTGACTCACCTTCCCATGTGCCTTCTATGACCTGTCAGGGTACGCAAATTCCACTTATTGAATCTATCACAAGGGCCAAGATCTACGATGGTACATTTTGGCCAACTAAGGAAGGTTGCAACCAACTCACTATTATGCCAGATGCTACGATCAAATACTTTTATGTATATGGAAAGGACGACTGGGCAGGTGTTAGAATTACTCGTGAGAATGCGTATCAACAGATGTATCAGAAGAATAATAGCAAAGTCAAGCGACCAGATATTACTCAAAAAATCTTCCTATCTAACTGGATTTACTTTTGGATTTTTATGACATGCATGGGCTTGCTGTGGGCAGAACAGCGATTTATCAATCCTTCATAGCCGAAAGTAGCGTAAATATTTCTAAATGATATTTAGGTCAATTTTCCGAAAAGGGTCTACGATCTATTACTTTAAAAGTGAACCAAATCGCCTAATATGCATAAAGTGCGTAGTGCTGAGTCCGATCATAATGCCATTCAAAATAGAAAACGGCTGGATCTGTGGTGGTGCAGCTTGCCCAATGTCACACAGAATTTCCATCAATCAAGTTAATCAATAGTGCAATAGAGGTTCCTTTTCCGATGGAGGAGGTTATCGTCAAAATACCATCAAGTTCCTCTGTTCTCTTGCGAAGGCTGGAAAGTCCAAAACCATGAGATATGACAGATTGATCAAAGCCTACTCCATCATCTTCAATCAACAACTGAATACTGTTTTCATTACTTTCAAGTTGGATGGTCGTGTGAGTCGCGTTCGCATGCTTTAAAATATTACTGGCGGATTCTTGCACTATCCTGTACAGATGCGTCTGAACGATGGCGTCTATGGTTTTGGTAATGGCACAAATGGTTTTAAACACTATTCCGCTGGAAGCTTCAAGGCTGTCAGAAAGTGACTTCAACTTCTTGGCAATATCTATGATCAATACATCATTGCTGATGGCATGCGAATAATTTCGTAGCTCAGTGGTAGCTTGCCTCAATAATTCGATTGAGGTATAGAAAACGGATTGAATATCCGGATCCAGCACGTCCAGCTTCGTCTTTATCCTTTCCAAACCCATCAATGATGCCATCATCAATTGTTGGGTATTATCGTGTAGCAGGTTGGATATTTTTTTCCTTTCCTTGAACGATAATGTATCCTCTATTTCATGTCTCTTTTTTAATTTGGCATCTATGGTTTCTAGTAATTCTTTGACCTTAAATGGTTTAGTGATATAGTCATCAGCGCCTAAATTCATTCCTTTACGCACATCTTTCCGGTCAACAACCGCAGTAAGAAAAATGAAGGGCGGGGACAAATCTTCTTTAATGTTATTGAGCACTTCTAACATCTCAAACCCATTCATTTGAGGCATGTTGATGTCACAAATGATAAGATCTGGTTTGTCTTGAATTGCCTTAAAGGAACCGATGAGTCCATTTTTAGCTTCTACGACTTCATAACCTTGAGATTTCAGAATATCTCTCAATGTCTCTCTGATATTAGTTTCATCTTCTACGATGAGTATTTTAGCCATGATTATTTTTCCTTGTAGGTGAAGCTAATTACTACGGTTGTCCCAACATTTAACTGGCTATTGATTTCAATCGTCCCATTGTTCAATCTGATATACTCTTGAACGATAGACATTCCTAACCCCGTTCCTTGTATTCCTTCCGCATTTTTCCCCCTGGTAAAGGGGTTAAATATGTGTTTGGTATCTTCTTCTGACATGCCAATTCCTTGGTCCATGATAACGAGTTTGACTTTTTCTTTTTCAAAGAGCACTTGAAAGGTAACATCCCCTCGGTCCAAGGAATATTTTTGCGCATTTCCAAGCACATTGAGCAAGATGTGGGTGTACTGGTTTTCATCGAGGAATATTTTTTTGGGTTCACCAATAACCTCAAGATGAATCTTCGCAGATAATGAATCTATTTCGTTTAGGCGGCTGATCAGATCTCTTGTGGTCGTGGTGATATTAATCCATTCATGATTTGAAATGACTGCACTGGCATTGATTTTTCCTAGTAGCAATACCTCATTCATGAGAGCGGTCATGCGATGCGTCTCATTCTTGATTCTTTCAAAGGATTTCTCAAATCGATTCCTTGTTGATCCCTCTAGGTTATGGAGGTTCATTTCCATCAGTTCCACATTTGATTGTATGACCGTCAAGGGTGTTCGGAACTGATGGGAGGCCGTGGAAACAAATTGTGATTTGAGTTCTCCTAGTTCTTTTTCTTTATCAAAAGCCCTACGCATTTCAGACTCTGCATGCAGGAGCCCGTCGTTGGCTTTTTTTAATTCTTTAGTGCGCAATTCAAGATCAGTAGTTCTTTCACCTACAAGCTCTTCCAGTTGTTCTCTGTATTTATTGATTTCACTAATATCAGAGGCCATACTTATCACCATTTTTTTGCCATTTGGTAATTTCCCAATAGGACTACTGCTGAAATCCCAAAGAACATAACTGCCATCTTTGATTTTCACTTCCCATTCACCATCGTATTGAGGCTGTTCAAGGTTGTATAAATTTTTGATATAATCTTTGCTTAAAATGGCATCCTTTCCGTAGGCTACTAATGACCATTTTTGTATAGTTGGTATGTCATCAATAGTATATCCGGTCTGCTTAATCCACTCTTCAGATAATTGCAGTACTTTTCCATCGGCATGTATCATCAGTGGATATGGCGCATAATTAATAGCGTTACGGAATTTTTCTTCACTGTCTTGCAATAATTTCTGCATCTTCGAGCGGTCGGTGATGTTTTGCGCGAAAGCAGTAATTCCAATAATTTTTTTCTGATTATTAAGTATAGGGCTATATCTTGTTTCGAAATAGGCGCTTGCATTTCCTTCGCCATATTGGCTGATATCAATATGACTTTCCCCTTTTAAAGCTTTTTGATAGTTGATTTTCAGCGTGTTTATCTCTTCTACCGAAGTAATATAATCAAAAATGCATTTGCCAATTTTTGGTTTAGTTCCATAAATTTGCTTCATAGTGGCAGCATGCTCTGAATTGAAATAGAGATAGTTATACTTTGTATCTAAGGAGATGATAATCATTCCTTTTGGGCTTTCAATGCTTGATTGCAGCAAGAGCTTTGATTGAATTAGTTCAGTTTCTTGCAGTTTTCGATCGGTGATATCACTTGATACGCCGATGACTTGGATCAATTCATTCGAGTCATTATATACAGGCGAGGCGGAACCTTCAATGTATCGGATTTCCCCATCCTTGCGTATGATTTTGTACTCAGCGCCAATGACAGATTTGCCTTTAAAAACTTCGGCTTGTAGTGCGGTTATATAGTCGACATCTGCAGGATGAACATATTGAACATATTCATCCACGTCCCCTTTAAATCCCTCACGGGACAATCCCACTATTTCAAGAAGCTTGTCATTCCATTCAAGTTTGTTAGAAACAATATCATGAATCCAGACACCTAGTTTTGCAGTCTTGATGGCAAGGTCTGATTGTTTGAGTAGTTTTTTCTGTTCGATCTCAAGATTTTTACGCTCGGTAATGTCTGATAATATGCTCAAATTGAAATTATCTCGAACTCGCACCGCTTGATATTCCACCACTCTGGGTTCTTTCTTGCGTAAAAATTCAAATTCACCTATTTCGTAATCTTTTTCGAGAAACCGATTATAGGTCTCAGTATCATTTGAATCATTGGTTTTATAGATCTGTTTAACATTCATTTTGATCAATTCCTCCTTACTATAACCAAACATTTTGGCTGCAGCTTTATTCACCAATAGGTAATTTCCCAGATCGTCAGCTACCAAAATAGCATTCAGACTATTCTCCACGATACTTCTTATGAATTCTTCACTCTCCTTAAGTTTGGCCTCACGTGCAACACGCTCAGTGATGTCTCTTATTGCAGTAACCCTGTGCGCCTCCCCACTTTCATCTGTGAAATTTTTACCTTCAATTTCGACAGGAAATTCAGTGCCGTCTTTTTTTATGGCTACAAAAGTGTATGGTAGCGTAATGTTCTCTTTCAATTTATCATATACCGTCTGATGTTTTGATGGAGGAATGATAAGTTCGATTCCATTTTGACCAATAAGACTTTCCTTATTATATCCAAAAAGACGGGCAAATGACGCATTATGATCGGTGATGATGCCATCCTTGTGAATGACAATACCTTCGAAGGTGAAGTTCGAAAGTTTTTCGAATTTCACCTTGCTTCTTTTTAGTGAAATTTCGGCTAATTTCTGATCAGTAATATCCTGAAAGATACCTGTTAATCTGGATGCTCGGCCTTCTTCAAGTGTTATCTCGCAAGTTGTACGAACCTGGATTAGGCGGTCCTTTTGAGTGCGTGTTTCCAGTTCTAAATCATAGCTTTTCCCTTCTTCTGTTGCGGCCCGCAGGGCTTCCGTAATGATGTCACGAGATTTTGGTAAGTAATAGTGGACAATAGCATCTAAGGTGGGTTCAAACTCCTCTGGTGAGGTATCGTGGATGCGATAGGTCTCGGCAGTCCAAAAAAGATGGCCACTTGCCAAGTCGAGTTCCCAACCGCCTACATGAGCTACCGCCTGAGAAGCTTCCAGTAATTGGCTGCTTTGTCTTAGCTTATCGGCTGCTTTTTTCTGTTCAGTAACATCCCGAATGGTCCCAATCAGAAACTTTTTGCCCTCAGTATCAACATATCGCGTTTTCCTTGTAGAAATTGTTTGCGTCTTTTGACCTTTGAGCGTGAGTGGCTCCTCGATGATATTTTCCTTTCCAGTAGCGATTACTTGCTTATCAATCTTTAAAAAATGTTCTCTTTCATCAGGTGAAACATCTTCCGCAAGGGTCTTGCCGATGATATCTTTTTTGGGGACACCAAATAATTTACAAAAAGAATCATTGGCGAGGAGTAATCTGCTTTGCTCGTCTTTTACAAAGAATGGATCTCCAATTTTATTTATGATACTATTGAGGTATTTCTTACTTCCCTCTGCCTTTTTATGTGCTTTTTTTAAGTCGGTTTTATCGTTTTTGCGTTGGCTGGTGTCTATCATGGCTATCATGCAGTTGCCATCTACATCAACGATCCCCTCCAGATGACAAAAAGCACGGTCATTACTCTCGCTTCTTTTGAGTTTCAACTCACAGGTCTGTTTTGTTTTCAAAGAAAAAACTTGAATTATAAAGGCTGAACAACGTGGAAGGTCATTGATGTCAAAACATATTTTTAAGTCTTTTCCTAGGAGAACAGAACGGTCTTCTCCAAGTATTTTGGCAGCACTAAAATTGAGTTCAGAGATTGTTGCTGCCTTGTCGATAGTTAGATAGCCCATTGGAGCAAAATCGAAGAGGGCCGTGTATTTTCTGGAGAGTGCTTCGGCCTGATCTCTGGACAAGACCAATTTTTCATTGCTCGATGCTAATTCCATCTGAGACGCTTCCAATTCATGAAGAAGCTTCAATGCATCGCCTTCAAGAATCGTCAACGATTTGCCAGAATCATTGCCTTTTTGCAACTCTTCTGCTCTCTTTCGTAGTTCCGTTTTAACTTTTGAATTCATAGGAAAGTATTTTCTAGTCCAGACATGTATTTTACAGAAGCATCTTTGTGAGTGTATAGGTTCCTGAGATTTATCCCTTCCTCTCCGCTCAGTAGGTTTGTGACTGCAGCAATCTGCCTATCAATATACTCAGTGTAAATGAAGTCTCAATATTTGTTATTAAAATTTTTTTCTTACGCGTAATTAAAGCAGTGACAGTAAGCGGAATAAGCAATAATCAAATTTTCATCTAAGTCTGTGCTCTGATACTACATTAGGCACTTGCAATAAATTGCTGAGCCTGCATTAGTCAACTTCATTTATACGTCGATTATTGCCTCAGCAGGACGCGTATTTCATAAAAACGAAGGCAGTGTTTTTGCCATTGACTAATTATGATTTAGCCATAAGTGAGGATGCAAATATCAATGAATGGTAATTATGCTTAATAAATATAGGTTGGATCGTAATCAAGGAGGAGATGTTAGTGTTGATGTGGGTATTGATCGTTGATTTTTGCTATTGACTCCTCCGAGCCGTATTCGAAGATATTTCCAGTTTTTGCATGTAAAGGATTATAGGAATAAGCCGTCATAAGTGCCGAGTGCCGAGCGCAATATTGATATATTAGTTTTTATTTAGTAAGTCGTTTTAGCGCTCGCGGAAATTAGAATTTCTGTTTTTTACGGGTAATTTAAACCTGTTTGAGCTTATTGATTTGAGTTGGGGAGAGGGGTGGTTTTCGTTTTGTTGTTTGCATTCAGCCTTTATCCATAAAAAGACCTTAGAGATAAATGCCTGCATCAGGAGATGAGAAATTATAGGTTCGTATGCCAATTTTTAAGTGTTCATCGCCAAAGGAGAAAAGGTAGTTTTTCTGATGGTATTTAATGTTTTGCTTTAATTCTACTTTACGAAGATAAAAAGGTCACAAAAACTAGAAAATAATCAAGGTTAAGTGCTTGTTATTCAGTATATTAGCCTTATATAATTCATCAGTTACGCACCGGTTGATTTTCATACAAGTGAAA
>Ga0208770_1000525_pt1 | contig 24128 bp, 25 predicted proteins | sample AntAceMetag02UK9_FD_184771 | JGI IMG/M metagenome (GOLD analysis project Ga0208770, IMG submission 184771) | Saline lake microbial communities from Ace Lake, Antarctica - Antarctic Ace Lake Metagenome 02UK9 (SPAdes) (version 2) | ecosystem: Environmental > Aquatic > Non-marine Saline and... | reverse complement strand
ATCAACCGCAAGAGATCCCGTTTCGCAGCCTCCATCATCGCAAGCCGCTTTTCGGGCGACTTCATCAACTTGGCAAATCTGGCTTCGATTTTCGCGATATGTTCGGCGCTGGCGATTGAGTAGGAGATTGAATCTTTCTCGGAGTTGAATCGCTGGGAAAGCGGAATCACGTTGCCGGATTCGTCGCGGGTGATCGGATCGGCGGACTTTATTTGGTTCGGGTTTGCGACAACATATATATTGCTATCTAACCCCCATAAAGGAGCGTCTTTCGGACCGAAACCACCTTTGTCTCGTATGTCCTTATAAAGGATCGAATCAAACCCGCCTTCAGTGAAGGCTTTTGGCGTAATCTCTCTCGTTTTATTTCCAAAAGAATGATCGACCGATAGGACATCCATCAAGACCCCTTGATTTGTTTTGTTGAATTTTTTAATACCGTCCCACTGCTGATAATCAACTTCGATCTCCAAAGAATTACCCATCTTCAGGTAGGCTTGATAAATTTTACCTCCTTCGGGTTGGTAAGTTTTAGCCGTCTGTTTGGAATCAGAAAAATAGAAACCTTTATCAACCCCTTTGTCCGACCTCTGTTCAGGGTCGAAAGCTTCAATATTTTGCGAGGCTGTCCCATGAAAAACCTTGGGAGAATCATACCCCGCCGCCTTCGCCGCCTCATCTACCATCCGTTGCGAGGTTTCCATGTCGCCGGATTCCACCGATGCGAGGTATTCGGCATCTTGCGCTTTTGTGATTGAGAATGTCTTCCCGCCCTCAACCTCCGAAAGCAAAGCCGCCTGTGCCTTCGCCCTCTGAGTCTCCATCTTCCGCTCAATCGGCAGACCGACTGAATCAGCAATGAACGCCTCGAAGTCAGGAGATACCGCGCCTTCCGCAATGGCTTTTTTGAGCTTCAAAGCTCTAGCGAAAGTGTTCTTGAAAAAGACGGCAAGCTCTCGGAAGAACTTTGCGAGACCTTGAGGCAATGCCTTGTCTTTGATCTTGTCGCCCACGTAGGCGACTCCAAGCTTAGAGACCGCCTCAATGACGCTTTGATTGGTTTCAGTCATGAGAGCCTCGCCGCTGTGGGATTCGTAGCCAGCAACCTCCGACCGAAGCCAATCCATTGAAATTCTTCCCGCCTTGAGAGATTCCCAAGTCTTTCCCTCTACGGTTTCCTCAACCACGGTTTGCGGTTTCGCGCCTGCCAGCAATCTTATTTGCGTCTGGTAGGAATCTTCCGCCAGTTGTTCCACGGTCGTTTCGCCAAGGATTCGGATTTGCGAAGGGTCAACGCCTTCCAGTCCTTCAATCTTCATGCGGTCGTGCATTTGCGCGATGCTCTCCGGTTCCGTCGCGAGAATGTCGGAAACCCGCTTTTCGGTCAGTGGCGCGTTTTCATAGGTGACGTTTCGCCCCGCTGCGTCTGCCGCCGATTGCTGAAAGTCGATCATAGCCGCGACGGTTGCTTGCGTTTCCGCCCAGCCCTCTGATCGGGTTTCATAAAGCGCGATGCTTGCCGCCTCCAGACTCTCGGTCGTCGTCAGCGTATTGCCGTTCGCGTCTCGCACCGTCCATAGCATCCGAGGATTTCCGTATGCGTCTGGCTCGCCAAGGATAACGGCTCCATCAAGGGTAGTTTGTCCCGGTAGATTTGCGACTTCTTTTTGTTTCGCCACGCTCTCATTGCCCATGGCCACCCCCTCCGCGATACTCTCAGGGGTCCGCTTTTTGTATTCCTCCTGAAATGCCTTCTCCCGCTCCTCTGGTGTTTTTTTAGAAAGGACATTCGCGGCCCCCTCCTCAGTCACTCCCACCTCCCTCATGGGTTGCGCTTTTTCAAGAAGGAATCGACCATTCTTTACGTCAGATACCGTCCCAAATCCCGCGCCTATCATCGACATGATAACCATGCTCCCGATGGTTTCCGGCACCATATCGACGTATTGCGCTAAGTCCTTTTTGAAATCGTGCTTGGCATAGTCCTCATTCAACGCCCCTCCGATTTGATCCCCCACTAAGGGAATGAAGTTTTGAACGAGTTCAGCGCCAGATTCCCCGACCGTCCGAACGCCTGCCCCTTTTAGGAAACTCGTCCCCGCTCCGACCATGCCCTTTTTCGATAAGGTCATTGCCCGCAACGTTCGCACAAGGGCGGGAGCTTTTGGCAAAATAAGCGCCATCTGAAACCGATCAATGATGGATTCAGGAATCGCCATCATTGTTGCGTATCCGCTCGCCGCTTCCGGGGAAAGGTTGGGAGACTCAGAGCGTATTCTTTCGTAATTGCTCGCCCGATATGCGGAGAATGTAAGCACGGGACCGATGTAGGGAACTATTGAAGATCCCATAATCCCAACGGACGACCCGACGCCGTAAAGAGACTTTTCGGCCAGTTGCCCCATCCAACTTTTTGACACCACTTTTATTGGGTCCGCCTCCTCTTCGAGTTGGCTGATGTCTCGGAGAACTTCAATCACATTCAATTGGTCTTGGATTTCATCCTTGGCCTTCTTCCTGCTCTCTGTGGTTGGAAATCTTTTTTCAAATCCACCTCGCGACAGGGGTCCTCGCACCGCGAAAGCGTTGACCTCATCCTTACTGCGAAGTCCGCCGTATTCACGGTCACGGGCAGGGACATCAAGTTGATTTAGACCCCTGAGCTTTATTCGCAAACCATCTTCCATCATCACCCGTGAAGTCTGCGTGATGGCCCCTCCAATCCCTCGCCCGAGAGTTTCCCCGAACTGGTGCAAAACCGTCTTAGGATCAAATCCGCTACGCTGTGCCGCCATAAGGACAGAAGAAAAAAGAATGTCCCGATCCTCCTTATTCATTCCTGCAATCTCTCCCGAAATTTTCTGCAAGCCTTCCCCCCCTTCATCAATCAGCCCGGTATTGTCCGTAACCTCGTCATAAAGGCGCTTCGCCGTGGGAGCGTATTTTTCATACCGTTCCCGCAAGTCATCCCGCATCGCATTCAGCCATTGCAAGGTTTTCGCCTCCTCGCCGGGACGATACCCTTTCGCGAAGTCGGGATTTTCTTTATTGAGCTTGTAAAGAAATGACGAGTTCGATTGAGTTTCCCCAGTGGTAATCTCATCGAAAAGCCCTCTCATCACATCCCCAGCGAGCATTTGCCGTGTCTTATCTCGCGAACGGTCCCCTTTAATCTGGTCTCCGATCATCCCATAAAGCTCCTTGTCGGTCTTGGCCTCCTTTCTGAACCTCTGCAGAGAGTAGGAAGCCCGATAGCTTGGCCAAAGAGCCGCAACGTCATCACGTTCCTTGCCTAGTTGGCTTGAGACATATTGCTGATTCATCGCGCCAGCAACCATCTCGTCAGGATCGGCCACGAATCGGAGAGATTCGTTGTCCCCGTATTTCTGGCGGGCGGTTCCTAAATCTTGGAATACTTCGGAATAATGCTCTTCTTCCTCATACGCCCTCCGCTCTTTGAAATTCTCATTCCATGCAAGAAGTTGCGCTCCGATCTTCTTTCGCTCATCGCCTTGCGGCATCTCCCGGTATTGCCCGAGGAGAGTTGGAACCTCTTCGTCACCAAGGATGGTTTGTTGCTCTTCTCGTAATGTCATTCTGGTAGTTTTAATCCCGCGTCAATTTCTGCACTCGCTTCGTCCAATGTCATTTCGCTTTTTTCCCAACCAACGCCTGACGGAGAATCCCAATAGACCTGCTCCCGCGTTTTGCTGCCATTATATGCCGCCGCATTTCCCATATTTTTCTGAACTTCCCCGGCAATCAAATTATCAAACCAAGCGCGTGAGTTCTCCTTGTAGTCGTCAGGCGGATTTCTGAGGTATTCGTCAATCGCTGCGTCAATCTGATTTACACGCTCTTCTGATTTCCACTTACCTTCTTTGGTTTCTCTTTCCCCGTAGAAATCAGCGTCAGCCGCCCGACGATTGGCGTCATACAAATCCTTTCTGACAGTTTTGACGGTAGTTGGCAGGCTGTTATCAGAATAGTATTTATCAATCAAATCCAGAGTGTCGCCTTTGGGTCCAACTGGAAGCTTTGACCTGGCCTTACGCTTCAAATCGTCAAACTTTGGCCTCCCGTTCTCATCATCCGCCGAGGCGTCGATTCTATAAAGCTCACCCTTAATCTCGTTCTGAACGGCAAGCACCTCCGCCCGTCCTTCTGGCGTATTCAGGAACACCTTCGTCGCGCTGGAAATGTGCGATTGAATATCCCGTTCGGAGAGCCCGTGAGCCTCGCCCCATTGCCGGATTTTCTCCGGGTCTTTCATGTCCCGGGTCAAAACTTGCTGGTCAAGATAGTCATTAGATTCCGAGACCTTCCGCCGTTTGGAGAGTTCGGCCTGTTGCTTAATCCGTCCCTCCGTCCCCGGCGTGACTTTAATTGAGCCGCTATCGATCCCCGCAATGAGGGCGTCCGGGTCCGCGTCCGTCATATCCGCAACCATGACGTTATTTTGCTCCTCAAGGATTCCCATATTGATCTTTTCGGCTTGCTCCGGGGTTCTGTGGCCACTTTCCACAAGGAGAGCCGTTTGCTCTATCGCCCCGGCATAGTTGCGGTCACGCCTCATCTTTTGCTGTCCGTTCAAAATCGCCTGCTCGTCGCGTTGCAAGGTTTGCTTGCGGGCAGCGTAAGCCGTTTCCGTCCGCACCCGTGAATCAAAATGCGTCGTCATTGGCTCAACCCGCTCACGCGACCACGTTGAAAGATTGAGCCCTTCGATTCCCTTGGCGACTTGCGGACGATATTTCTCTTCCCAGACCTTATTCCATTCGGTTTCCGGCAAGGTCGCGATCTCTTGCGCGTGAGCAACTTGCGCGTCAATCATGACCGCCTCGGCCCGTGCAATGTCAGCAACATTCTTTGACCGTGCCATTTCCGCCGACAACTGGCTAAAAACATTGCCAGCCTGCCCGACCCCTTCGGCAATTGCTCCCATGCCCGCAGCAGCCACGTATGGAGCCGCGTTCTGCTCGCGCTGCATCAATCCATTAGCCGCGCCTGCCATATTTACGCGAAAGCCTGGAGTTTGAATCATCGCAGGACCGGGTCCGGGCCCGGGAGCTTGCGGGATATTTGCGAGAGAGATTCTTGGCATATCAGTAAATTGAACTGTAAGCGGTCCAAGCGTCACTAGCCGCGCCTGAGATTCCAGAGATTAGCGAGCCCGTAGCTTGATTGCGATATGATTGCGCCGTGGCAGCGCCCGCCATCTTGGTTAGATCCGCTTCACGGAAGGCAATGCGTTGTTGCGCCCCTGCAATCGCGCCTTGGTATTGGTATTGGCCCGCATCGAGGAGCGAGAATCCGGATTGAAATTTTTCCATTTCCGCTTTCCGCAAGAGGTTTGAACGCTCAAGTTCCGACTCGTAGGCAGCATCTTGAATGTTCAACTCAGTGAGTCGCGCAGTATCCGCGAGAACGACCAGAGGAGATCCCTCGTTGACGACTCCCGCTTTGGCGTATTTCCCGCGCTGAATGGCGAGTTGACGCTCTTGGTCCTCGCGCATCCGTCGGACCTTCTCGCGCTGTTGTGCCTCTACTCCTGTGACCTGATTTGCGATGCTGTCCGCATTGTTCATTCGGGCTTGAGCTTCGGCGCTGGCCGCGTTAGCATTCACCCCGGCTTGATATTGACCCATGCGGGCTTGAACATCGGCATTTTGCCGTTGGATCGCCGCGTTGTAGCTCGCCATCCGGTTCGCCGTGTCCGCTTGCTGTTGCTGCCCGTAGTAGGAAATGCCCGCGCTGGCCAGGCTTCCAACCACTCCAATAATTGCCGTCGCTGCTAAAACTTCAGTTCCCATTTGAAACCTCCTTTGTCAGTCCGATCATTGTCACCTTGCCATCACCGACTTTTTCAAATCCGGCATATTTCGCGACGATCCGCCCCATGATTGGGAGCGTGTTCATAATCATCACCCCGTAATCGAGTTCCGCGGCCCGCATCCGTAGAAATTCCAAGGCCACCAATCCAACCCGCTTGACCTTCGCACCCGAGAGCCTGGGACGGGTCACGGCGTGTTCGGGAAAGCAGACCCCTACGGAATTATCCATGTAGAGCCAGAGAGCCCCAGCCATATCGCCGCCTTCCTCAAAGACAATAACCCCAAGACGAGGCAGAATGGCTAAGGGCGGTGGCGTTGTGCCGTGGGCATCGTGCCAATCGCAGATCGTCGGATAGTCAGTCTCCGGGTCAAATTCACGAATGAGAAAAAGCGGGTTCATTCTCCGTAAACGTTCCATTTTGGGATAAGTGCCAGCAAGACGAGCGGGACCGGCTCCCGTTGACGTATCCACATATCCGCGCTCTCCTTGTAATTCGCCCCAGTAACAAGCTTCCGGTCGCCGGTGAAAGCGGGAGGGCTTTCGTCCATATTGTCCGCGATGTCTCGCGCAAAGATCTTGTTCCAGAGAACGCCATCGGTCGAATACTCGCCGCCCAGTGACTTGTAGAACCGTGCCACAATCTCATGAATGCGGGCTTTGCGCCCCTGAGCTGTCCCGGTTTGCAATTGGGCATCGAGCTTCATTGGGCGAAGCGTGGAAGTGAATGGCAATCCGATCACCGCCGCCGTGACCGTGCTTTGCAGCGTGAAGCCGCCGCCAGTCACCTCCGCGCTTGGGTAGACAGCTCCGTCACCAAGAACGCCAACGGTCATACCCTCCAAATGCTCGAATCCGGTCACGGCATTGCTTGGGGAACCGAAAGAAGCGGCCTTGGCACAATCCAGATACCACCAAGAATCCTTGTCCTCAGCGTCGAGGGCCTGCCGATAGTCTGGGTACATCCGTTCAATGTAACGCACCGTCTGACCATCCACCTCCCGCTTGACTGACAGCCAAAGTTCATCGGACCCGCCGTCCCCGTAGATCGTGGCAACCGATTCAAATTCGCCTTGGGTCGAGTGTCGATGCCAACCGACCACGTTTTGATCCCGCTCGTAAGTCATCCCGATCAAGACCCCTGCCCCAGTGATGCCCCAATAAATTGCGTCAGGCTGTTGTTGGAAGGCAGTTTCAGCCAATTCCCCACGGGTGATATGTTCCGCCAAGATGGTCAGATCGGGCGCAACCCATCCGTCTTTCTCGAAGGAGTAGGTCAGTTCCCGCGCTTTTCTCCCATTCCGCTGAGTGAAAATGATAACCTCATTGACAAGGCGGGACTGCAAATACTTCGATCCATAGGACGATTGAAATTTTGCCTGAACATTCGTAGGCGAAAGCACTTGGTTGGAATCGCTCGCGGCTAGAGTCCATTCGTTGCCGGCCGTCCCAATCAAAAGCGAATTTTGCGAGACCATCCAGTTGATTGGGTTCGATTCATTGCTCGAAAGGGTGAATGCAAAGGCCCCGTCGTCATTCGAGTTGAAGCGGAAATTTTCAAAGTCATCGACTACCGACCCCCACACGGTCAAAGGCTTGGACAGAGTGCCGCCGAAAATCAACCGTTGCTCATGCAATGCCACCGTTCGCGGGTAGCCCTGCTTTTCGCTGAATGCGCCTTCCGCCCAAATCTTCGTTGCGCCAGTTTCGAGAAGGTCATTTATCACAGTGGCAGAAACGACCGTCGAACTGGTAAACCCAGTCACTTGGACAACGCCATAAATTCGATTGTCGCCTGCCTCAAGTCTCGCGTTTGGGTTCAGTGACCCTGGCGTGATTCCATCCCATGAGAGCCTGAGGAGACATTGTTTGTCCTCATTGCCTGTCGTGGAGACATTTCGCTCCCCAACAGATGCGCTTTCATAGGTGCGAATCGTTTCCCATGTCGTTCCGCCGTCCACGGATCGTTGCACTTTCAGCACACCTTTCCAGTTTCCGTACGTGGTCAATTCCCAATCCCCCAAGATTTCCAAAGTCGAACTATTGCCATCCGCCGCCGCGAGAACTCGTTCCACGTAGGCTTGTTCTCGCCTGTGCGCGATCCGGTAGAATGCTCCAACATGCGAAGCTTCAAAAGTCGCCGCGCTGGCCGTCAAGGTAATGCTGCCAGTGGTTCCGCTTGGCGTGATCGTCGTATCTTCCTTGTTCTCGTCAAGGAATGCTGGCCATATCCAATCGATTTCTTCAATCGTCCAATTGGTATCTGACAGCCGGGAGAGCTTCCGGGGCGCATGATTCGGGTGGACCATATAAACCAGATCGTTGATTTGGATATACTGGATTTCCCGAAGCTCCGATTCTTGGTAAGGCGTGGCGACTTCAAGCGGAGTGGATGGCGCACTTTCCACGATGGCCCCATTGGACCAAAAGCGGATATATTCTTCCCCCACTTCCAGAATGAAATTCGTTGTGGTGGAGAAATTGAACCCGATCAATCGGCATCGCTTATCGGCATTCTTGGCCGCGCCTAGATATTGCGTCCCGGGCCTCCGAACCGCGCCTCCATAGGGAAGCAAGATGAAGTTCTCAAGCAGTCGGCAGCCGGCCCGATACTTTTCAAGGGACGTGAGCGCGTCGAGAAACGGCGATAATTCCCCCGAATTGAAGGAAGGCATCATTTGAACGAGGCCCATGATTAACGCCCTCCAAATCGTGACCGCACAAAGTCGCTTTCCACCCAGGGAGGCTTTCGCTTAGGGCGGGATTCCATCGCGTCAGCAAGTCGAGCCTCCGGCCCCGTCACGCGCTCATATTCCGTGAGAAGCTCAGACGCTACGGAATTGCTCCCGGTGATCGTCTTGGCCATCTCCGCCGCAAGTTTCGTTGCCAGAGCTTTGATGAAGATCGGGTCAAATATCCCGGCGTTCGTGATCCGCGCCACATATTTAACCTGAGCGACCGTTTCGTCAGTCAAGAGCCGTTGCCCCTCGACCTCCCACATTGGCCGCGCTTCGTCCCGCTCGTAAGCATTGAGCTGAAACACCCGAAGGCAGTCCGTAGGAAGCGCAAAATGAACCGCCCAGCCGAAACTTGGAGCCGTCGAGATTTGGACCAGCGTTTCCCGCTGAATGGCGAAGTTCCACCGATGCCCACGCAAGACTTGATCCCGAGTGAGAGCGTACATCAATTCGCAGGCCCTCGCTTCCGGGCTTTGATCCTGCAACGACATGATCCGGGCAGCGCCCAGCTTGGCCAATGCCAGATTGCAAATTGTCGTTTCGGAAGCTGCCATTTGAAAAAATACGAGAAGATTTTCGCCCCCGGCTCATGCGGACCGGGGACGAAGTATCTTCCCGCCTTTTAGGGCAGGATATATTTGATCCGGAAGTTCAGCACTTTTCCCGCCGTGAACGAGCCGGACGCAAGTCCCAGTTTTCCGTAAACTGCGGTGGCTGCGGTCAGTTGCGCCGGTGGAAGCCCAGCAATAGGCGTCACCGCCACATTGCCAGCCGCCGTGATGGCCGCCGCCGTAGCGGAGTACTCATCATCATTGGCAAGGGTTCCGATGGTGGCAATTGTGCCGGTGGTTCCGCCCGATCCCTCGGAAGCAACGCGCCACTCTTCAACGAGTAGGGTTGCGCCTTTTGGGATGGTGCCGATCTTGATTAAATCGCCAGCCGCTTCCGTGCCCAACATGGCATAGGTGGAGTTCAAGACTCCAACTTTGCCACTGACAAGGTTGCCGTTGACGAGGTTTCGTGAGGTGTTCGAGTCTTGCCCTGTGGCAACGCTCGCGAGTGTAGTAGCAGGCATCTTAGTGGATTCCTTTCTTTATTGGTTAGGGGTTAGGGCGATTCGTCGCAATAGACGGCGACCACCTTGGCTTCGCGGGTCCGAGAAGCGCCCATGCTCGCAGTCGTGCGAATTTGGAGGCTGTGGGACTCGGCTGGAAGAATGTCCATGTAGGACCGACGGCCAGAGTCAGCGAACTTGATGCCGGACTTCACGTATGCAAAGCAGGTCCGCACGTCGGCACCGCTCAAGGCGAGACCTTCGAGGCGAACGAACTTGAACCCCATGAAGTGGTCAAGTTCGCCGGTTACAAGAGCTTTCACGTTATTATAATCGGCGTCGGAAACCTGCGCCACGTTGTTTAGCAAGTCGTCAAGTTGCTGCTGAGTGTAGGCGAGAATCAACTCGTCTCCGGGCTCAATAGCTTCGGCTTTTCCGAGGATGGATTTCGCCTTAATGAGCTTTGGCAGAGTCAAGCCGACGTTGGCCGGACTGTCTCCAGGCTTCACCCAGTTGACCGCGACGTTTTGCGTGAGAGCATTCGAGACAGTGCCGCTTTCGCCGCTGTAACGAGTGCCACCAAGCGCGTCGATGATGACATTATCGCAAGCGCGGTAATAGGCCATGACGTGAGACTGCACGGTCTCGCTTTTCGGCAAGATGATGTCGCCCAGGAATTCCTCATCGTATTCGTCAAACAGATTGGCGAGTTCATACGGGAGCGGTCGCACCCAGTATTCATCAAGCACAACGTCTGAGCGTTTGGTTTGGCCAGAGCGTTCAGTTTTGCGGCTCATCGACTGAGCCCCGAACACGTTGAATTTCTTCTCTTTTCCGTTCACGGAGGCCACGGTCGCGTGGTCCTTGAGACGGGAGAGCATTTGTTGCAATTCAGTTTCCCAGTTCGTCGAGAACTCGGTTTTGTAGAACTGCGGGATTTCGGTAAGGGCTTCGCCCATAATAATTCCTCCTTGGAGTGTGGTTGAGTTTGGTTTGCCCTCGGCTTCGAAGTAGCCGCATTGCTGCGGGGTTCTCGTCTTTTGGGATGCCGTGGGCGGGGCTCAACTAGGAGGTAGCCGCCTGCGTAACTTTGTGGTTAGACGGTTCCAGTAGAAAACGCAAGTAAAAAAAACGCCCGCCATGGAAAAAATCATAAACCATGACGGGCGCAGGGTGCGGGGAGAGACAGCGTGAGATTGTTATCTATTTTTTGCCGTTGAGTCGGCGGACATAATCCACCGTATCGGCATCGCCGCTCACGTATTTTTCATGGAGCGGGTGAGACTTGTTCCCTTGGATCTCTTTGGCAAGAGTTGTGCCTGTGAGGGTTAATGGAGATTCGCCGCTAACTAATTTGTCCTCAGAGAGCTTCGATGCGAGCCTAGAGAAGGCCATGACGACATTGGGATCAGAAAAGCCTTCGCTGTTCGGATCGATTCCCGCAATCGCTGCCCCGCGCTTGGCAAGATTGAGATTCTTATCAAACGAATTCCCCCAGGCTTCCTTGATCTTGCCCATGTTCTCGGTCCGCTTCTCCTCAAACATCTTCCCAATAGTTTCGCCTTGGAGGCCCTGTTGACGGAGATTTTCCGCCACAAGCTCCTTCATGGCTGCTTGGGAAATGTTGTGCTTGTGGGCAATGTCCGCGAATGGCTTGGCGAGGTCATCGCTCCATGTGATGCCTTCCGGTAATGCTTCCGGCTTGAGCGCGTAGCCGTCGGCATTCTCAGGGGCTCCGATGGCCTTGCGATAAATCGCAAGTTCTTCCGGTGTGGATTTGTCATCAGGGACAAGGACGCCATCAACGCCCTTCCCGAGCTTTTGCCGCAATCCCATGTGAGCCTTCACAAGATCAGGAAAGCCGGGATACTTCTCAAGGGTTGCGCGAGCCGATTGGAGATTTTCGGGAAGGCGATCAAATACGCCATCTTCCCAAGATCCATCAGCCTTGACCCATCCGGCGGGAGTGGCGGTTCCAGTAGAAGCTGGCACAACTTCGGCGGGAGTCGCGGGAGCTTCCCCACCAAGCAGAGACCCTCCGGCGATTTCGCCGCCAGCTTCGGGAGTGGTTCCAGTAGAATCAGACATGGAGACGGGAGCTTCACCGCCGCCAGATCCGCCGCCCGCATCAGCTTCGAGAAACATCATGGAGTGATTGAATGGTTTCATTCCTCGTCACCTCCCAAGATGCGGTTTCCATACTTGGCATCAAACGCCTTGGCCGTGTGATTGAGCCGATACCACGACACATAGGTCCGGGTCTTATCGCCTAGCGCGGGGTCTTGCTGTGGCGCTGCTAATGGGCCTGATATGGGAGTGGTCCCGCTTCTAAATTTGGGATTTTTGGATAGAACCTCTAGCCTGTCTAGCCCCTCGTCGTGAGTGGTGCCAGTGGCGGGAATCGAACCCGCGATCTCTTGGTTATGAGCAGAGTGACTTGCCGTTTGTCCACCCTGGTCTTTCAAAATGTCAATTTCCTTAGCGATCTTCTCCGCTGTCTTGTGATGGAGTCCCTCAATCGGCTTGAAGTCTCCTTCCGTAGTGAGTTCGCCTACAGGTTCCCCGTCTCGCAAGACGGCCGTTCCTTCGATGGTGATTTCGTTTTTCATGATTTATTTCTTTTTGGATTTCTTTCGTGATTTTTTGCCCTTTGGCCGCTTATCGCTGGCCGTCAAAGATGAGATTTTTTTCTCCATTTGAGACATGCGAAGGAACACATCGTTAAAGCACTCCATGGCCTTCATCATGGCGAGACCCTCCGCAATATCGAATCGGCCTTCGAGAACATCCGTTCGATCCCGAAGGACATTCATTTGATCTCCAATTTGATCCTCAATGCCCTTCAAGATGAAGTCCCCGAGATCCATCTTGTCTCCGTGTTTACTAAGTTCGGCCCGAAGCATTTGGCCCCTCATCTCGTTTTGATATTTGATGAACTGCTCTTCGTACTCACGTTCTGTTAGCTCTGGAGATGGTGTTTTCTTTCGTCGGCGGCTTTTTGTGGCTTGCATGATTATGATCTAACTTTGGTTTTTGGTTTGAGATTGGCGTCCCCGGTGGACGGGATTTCGAGCTTTGCATCGAAATGGATGAAGACAGACTTTTGCCCGTCACGAATGGCCGCATGGTGCGTGTCATACGGTGGCAAGAAAGAAGGCATTTCGAGCCCCATGGACTTCGTGATCTCCTCGCGGAAGAGTTGCCAGTCAAGATTCGCATTGAGTCGGTGACAGGCTTGAACAACCCTTTGCGCCTTCTTCCGGCGCTCCAGTTCGACATTCGCTTGCTCGCGCTTGAATTCGTCCTCTTTCATGCCGCGTCCTTGAGTGCATTCACAGCCGCGCTATCATTCGGGATCTTGCCCACGTCGCCAGCGGCCTTGGCCATCATCATAGCTTGCTCCATCTTTTGCTGTTCGGCCTGAGCCTGTGCCCGCATCTTTCGGATTTCTTCAACCGCATCTTCCGGACGAATCCAGCGGGCGGGCAATCCGTTATTACGGGAAAGGTCGCGCTCTATCTCGTCAAGCTCGTAGTTGTCGAGAAGCTCAGGCTTTGCTTGCCAGAGTTCGCGAGAAGATTCCATCTGCCTATACCAGGCATTATTTTCAAGCGACTTGATGGCAAGGGCAATTCGGCTCGAATAGGTGATTTCAGGATCGGGGAGAAATGCACCCTCTGCATCGACCACAACAATCTCAGGAGGCGCAGGCGGAAACTTGCCAAGACGGGACAGAATCGCAAAGACTCGTTCCAACATTGGGTTGAAAAGCTCCGTTGTCATCCGGTCAGCGGTTGGGGAAAATTGGGTCAGCTTCTCGCTTTGACGTTCGGAGACCTCCCGTGCGGTCATTTGCGGTCCTTCGTAATTCGCGAACATCTGGAAGAGATCCACATGATAGGCCCGATTGATTGCCTTCCGCTTCACTTCCGCCCGATCTTTGCCGATGTCATATCGGCCAGTGTTCTGCCACTCGCGGAAACCTTCACCGTTGCTTGACCCGCCGTAATAAGTGACACCAAGGGCGCGAACATCGATCCCGCCTTCATGGGTGGCAGGGATTAACATCGGAGGGAATGCCGCCTTTTCGGCCAAAGCATCCATTTGCTTCTCAAGGAAATTCAGTTGTCGAGCATCAGGAAGGGCCATCCAAGACGGAGCCCAGCCGTACGCGGTATCGCCCCACCGGAGATAGCGTGATGCAAAAAAGGCTTGTTCGTCATATCCGGAAACACGGTTGACGAGCTTCGATTTTACTTCGAGATAGACCGAGGCAAAGGGTTTGTTCTCGCCATCGCTTCGTTTTGGATCGTATTCCGAGCGAGGATATACCGCATGGATGAAATCAAAGGATTGGTCCTTCGTTTTGTCCTGTTCCAGTGCCTTCTTAATCTCTTCGGAAATGCTATCGCCAAACTTCTGCTTTGCCTGCCGTGCCGTCAGCGTGAAGTCACGAATGAGCGTGTCAACCAAACCCTCTTCGTTCTGGTCGATTGAATAGGTTCCGGCATCAAAAGTGGTGAAGTTGAGCGTGTTTTTCTTTCCTTCCTCGCAGAAAATGACAGTGACGCCAAATGCTCCCCGATCAAGAAAGCCTTCGTGTATTCGTTCAGAGAAATTCGAGGCGGCCAATTCCTTTCGGGCAATGTCCGAGCATTGTTGAAACCATTGCTTTGCCTCGTCATTCTCTGCCAGGTGCGCGGGAGGATCGAAAGAAAACCAAGTCGCACCTTTGGGCACCATGTAGGACATGAGCCCGCTGGCCTGAGTGATGTTCCCTTGAATCGCCGTCGTGTCGAAAAGCATTTCATTGTCCGAAATGTCCGGTTGATCCGTTGACCGATTGATTTGGTTCTTCCGGGGCATCACGTAGGGCGCGACTTCCTGCCAGAATGAATCCCACGAAGAGCGAGCCGCCTTCATGCGGTCTCTCCGTGCAATCAAATCATTTGCCAATGTGGGGCTATCCACCATTTACCCGAGAAGAGTTTTCTTGCCCGATTCCGCTTCGGAGTTCGCACCGCCAGTCTCGCCAGCAATCAGGGATGCCTTCATGCCTCGGCGGCGCTTGGCGTCTTTCGCCCGTTGGGATTGGGCTTCGTCCGCCTCAATCTTGCTCTCAGTGGGAGGCGGGGGAGGAGGTGGCGCAGGGGGAGGTGGAGCCGGGATAACGACAGGTGGAGGTTCCGGGATCTTTTGTTGCTTGGGAGCAGCCGGTACGGATGACCCGCCGCCGCCAAAGAAGAATTGACCGGGATTAACCCGCTTGCCGAATACGTTGAAAAAGTTTGTCAGAATCATGCCATTTTATGTGATGGTTTCGCCGTTGAAAACCAATCCACCTAAGCAGATACGGGATGAATGACAAGAAGTTTCTGCTGGAACCCGCAAAAGCATAAACGAGCCAGGCGTCTTGCTCCTTGCGAGCGAATCGCCGCCATGGGTCCGCGATGAATTCCAGCGAGGCCCCACGGTTGACCGCTCGCCCCATGATAAAAAAATCCGGCGTTGAGACCACATAGCCCGTCTTGATGTGGGCGGAAATATCCTCCTCGAAGCTCCGAGGTTGCGGCCATCGCTGGTAAAGGTCGGCTATCTGGTCAAATGGCGTCATCGAATCACTTTCGTTTGCCGTGTAGGCGAAGAGTCACGAATCCCACCAATCACCCCGCCACCCGGTCGCCTTGGTTTGCTCGCAATTGCACTCCGGTCAGAGACCAGCCCTGCCTTAATGGCTTGGTGAGAGAGCGAGAAAGCATCGCTGAAATGCGACGACCAATCATGAGAGGGAACATCCTTGATTGTCACACCATCCCGCTCTTCCTTGGAATGGTAGGCGTCGAGAGCATCCAGTCCATGCAAGCACCCCTCATCATTAAAATGCACCCGCTCGAACGCATCCAAAGCAAGATTGATTCCATCCCACACGCTCACTTGCCGAGGAACGCCCACAACGTGCGATAGACCGCCAGTATTGAGTCCATCTTGCCAGAGACCGCCAGTCTCCGCACAGGCATCATGCGGGAGAAAATGCGCCCCGTAGCGGTATCTTTTTGCAGTGAGTCGGGCGGCCCAATCAGCGGGAGTCTTGCACTCGTCATCCCCGGTGAGCGCTTCTAGGTAATTCAGCCGGTCGCCCACCATTTGCCAGATCCAAACCTTTTGATTCCGTGCCGCGCCAACATCGAACGAAGTATAGACCGGAAGCTCTTTGAACCAAAGAACATCGTTCGTTATCCGGCGAGATGCCCTTGCCGCCTCAATCTGCTTCGAGAAGATGGCCCCAGGCCGTCCCACCGCAAAAGAGCACTCATATTCTTGCTCGTAAATGTGAGCCGGAGTTGATTTTCTGATGTCCTGCATTTCCAAATCTGGAATGATCCCGCTCTCACTTGCCTTGAGAATCAGAGTGAACCAATCATCTTGCTTGCTCGCGTAGGTCCATTGCCGCCAGAAACCCGACCTTCCCTTGGGTGTCCCGATAAATGTGGCCCATCCCTGATAATCAGAAAGCGCCGGTCTAATAACCGAATCCCATGCAGACGGGTCAAGGTCCGCATATTCATCGAGAATCACGCCATCAAAATAAAGCCCCCGCATCCGGTCGTATGACTCGCCAGAATAAATGCGAATACTGGACTTGTTTGGGAATGTGATTTGCAAGTCCGCCCGGTTCACCTCTGTTCCAGGTATCCGGGAGGCAAATTCAACGAGGTAGCCGAAGGCAATGTCTTTCCCCTGGTCGCGAGTGGGGGCAATATAAGCATAGCGCAACGGTGGGCCAGGTCGCTTGTGTGTCAATGACTTGATGAGCAAGTCTTGAATGCAGGCGAACGTCTTTCCCCCTCGCCGGTGAATGACCATACATGCCCACCGCTCTTTCCGCTCAAGGTAGGCCCGAAAGGGCTCCCGAGGGATAATCTCAAGCGTCAACTTTGGCATTACCACCGATCCTCACAAGAACGTCAATATTGCCTTCGAGGGTGAGCCGGTCAGGCTCATTCCACCCGATTGACTTTGCGAGCATCTCCCCATATTTCGCGGAGACCGGCAAAGTTGGGTCCAATTTCTGAAAACGATCCCGCAAAATTTGTTGGTACTCCTCGCGGGTCATCTCGAATTTCTTGGCCGCAGATTGCTTCAATTCTGCAATCCTCGCCCCAACCTTTGCAATTGATTGCAATTTTGAAGCCGCTCCGACCGCCCCATTCTTGGAATACCCGCACTGGACATAAGCCTTTTCCGCCGACAAGTCACCCTTGGCAACAAGTTGCGAAAAGCGTTCATGGCGTGAGTTTTTGAGGATTGGCATTTCGGTTCCAGTAGAAGCACGATTTGCGGGGAATATCAAGCAACAAAGTTGCGTTCGTAGATTTCGAGTTCGGTCCGTTCCTCGCCCTTGCTGCAAGATTGCTGGGCAAATAGGAGTTCAACGGACTTGGGATCATCGTCCGGGATCAGTCCAGCGCGGCGGACAGCATCAATCAGCGGCTTGCATCCACCGGCCAGATTGTCGGCATCGAGCGAACGTGTGGAATATCGGGTGATGGTCAGCCGGAAGCGCGGAGAGCAGACTGAAGGGCTGCCTTGGCGGCTTTCTTGGCGCGGTGGGCCACCGTCCAGTGTTTGTTCAGCAATTGGTTGAGGGAGGGAGTTCGATAGCCTATGAGGACGAGCTTTCTTTTTTTTCGCCAGGTTGGCGGGATTTCGTTTTGTTGCATGAGATTGTTTTGAGAATGAGCCGTCCGGTTGAAGGACAAATCCGAGTTGTTGCAGTTGATCGGGAGTGAAGGACATGGTGGGTTAGAATTAGTATTTGGTGACTTCGGTGACTTGGTGACTGAATTTAGCAACCTTTCTGTACGGAGCATTATTTTAAAAATCCACACGTACTATATAAGAAGGTAAATTTCCTTTTGAAGTCACCGAAGTCACCAAAAAGAGAGTTAGAGTTGATGTTTTTAAGTCTTTTCAAAATAAGAAGCCCTAAAAAGACCCTTGAAGTCACCGAGATCACCATTTTTGACTGGTGACTTCGGTGACTAAGAAAGGTATCTTTGTCCATGAATCTCTAAAATGTTAGATTCTTCATCAACCTTGAGCCGCCATCCCTCAATCACAGGAAGGTTTCCGCGCCCGATTCTGGAGACGAACCCCCGATCAATAAGGATAGATTTGATCTTTCGAGTGCCTTTGTAGCGCGGATACTCGCCGTTTCGCTCACACCATACGGCATAGATTTTCGAGATATTTCCAACCCTTAACTCTCCCCCTGCGTCCTCTTCGAGACATTCGGTAAGGAATGCGCCGAACTGGTCCGATTCGTCCCGATACTCTGCCGTTGCCTCTGTTACCTGAGCCGGTGGACGCAACCCAATATCCCGGCTTTCGAGCAACCCCCGAATGGCCCAATTAAGGATGCCCGAGGCTTCGGACTGGAACTCGCGGACAACCTCCGACCGTGGCCGTCGTTCGGCATCTGGAATCCGCACCGAGAACGGAACGAGATGCACCCGCCGCCAGATCCCCTCGTCCGTGCCCTTGATTTCTGGCTTGTGGTTCCCCATCAGCCAAAGCTTGTGAGTCGGCATGAAAGTATAGGGCGACTCGAACGGCCTCCGGGCATTCATGAGGTCGCCGCCTGTGATTGCCTTCACCTGGCTATCAGCCAGTGGCCGATTTTCGGGGATCTCATCCGTGAGCACCACCCGCTTTCCCTCCATGGATGCCTTGTGGTAATCGAAGTTATTGTCTGACTTGGCCGCGAGGAGTGCCGCAATCGGCACCGATGTCATGAGTTCGCCCAAAAGAATCTTCATCACAGCGTGAAACGTGCTCTTGCCATTGGCCCCCTTCCCATAGGTGAAGAAAAGCGCGTCATAGTCCGTGCGACCGGTGAGCGAATACCCAACCGCCCGAGCGATATACAGCCGGGTTTCTGTGTCTGGAATGAATCTATCAAGGAATGCCTCCCACGATGGACACTCTGCTTCCGGGTCAAAGTCAATCGGGCTCCGCACCGTGGCATTGTCGGATGAACGGTGTTCGCGAAAAATCCCCTCCGAGAAGTCGAGAGTGCCATTTTCAAGGACAAGGATTTCCTTATTGGCATCAAATGCCGTCGCCGGGAGGGACATTTCCCGTAGGCAAAACTTTTCCACCGCCGAGACATAGGCCCACTCCCGCAATTGAGAGATGCGGGCAATGATTGCCGCCATCTCCTTTTCCCGAGGGTCTTTCTTCCGATCAGGTGCGGGTTCATCGTCCACTTCTTTTTGAACAGATTCCTTGAGCCCACCGTAAATTCGGCAAAGCGTGTCGGAAATGTCCCACGGCGTGGAATGTCCGGCGTCCCTGGTCCAAAGCCCATCCTCGTAGATCATCCACATTTTTGCATGGATATTCCAGACTCGGAGCCCCCTCCGCATCTCACACCAAAGGCGAGCGTCCCCGGCCTGCCCGGTGCGAAAGGCTTCCATGATCCGCTCTCGGGTCAATTCCGTGGCAATCCGTCCCGGCGCCGTGTCCTTCGCGGGATCTTCCCTCTGTCCGGGTGAACGGTCAGAGTCGGCAAAACGGATACGGCCCGCCCAGCGCCGCCGTTGCCAAGCCGCCCTGGCGTCAAATCCATGGAGGCTGGCAATGTGGGACAGCGTTCCGATGGTGATTTGTTGCAGGCGGACCTTGTGCTTCCCGGCATATTCCCCATCCTTCTCTTCCGGTGACCATTGATTGAGCAGGCGGGCCCCATCCTCCATGGGAAGGACCGACCACACCGCCGAGGCGATGCGAAGCCATGTGTCATAATCCGGCCGTGGCGGGCAAAATTTGAGCATCTCCGCGATGTCGGCGCCGGTCGTTTCAATCGGTGGCCGCCAAGCTGGGGATTCTGGGAACTTGTCCGGCACCGCGAGCGGGGTGAATTCGTCGGAAGTGGTCAACTCAGGATCGAACGAGACAAAGCAAAGCCGCATCGGGTCCTTGGTGGCCCGGTCCAGCTTGATCCCGTGAACGTCACGAAAATGGGCCTCCGCCGCAAACCATGAATCTTTGTGGCGGTCGGTATCAATTGATACCACTGCCTTAAGTCCCTCGCCGGATGGTCCGACAAAAACAGCCGCAACATGAGTGTCCTCAAGCAGGTCCGCCCGCATCTTGGTAACCGATTCCGGTTCCGCAAGGATTGGATTATCTTTCAAATCAAAATCCGCCTGGAGAAAGCCCGAGTGAGTGATGGACTTCGCGTCAGGTGAAAGGTCCATCTCGCGAGAAAGGCAATGGCAAGAGATGGTCACAGCGGGAAGATCCCGTTTCTTGTGGTCATAGCGGACACGATCCCCTCGCCGGATATGGTCACGAAGGACAGTGATTTGACGTTCCCAGCGCCCGCCCTTAATGGCAGACAGAAAGTCAGAGATAGATATTGCTTGATCGGGTTCCTTGGCAAGTGCCGAGGAAAACAGAGATATTATGGAGTTTTTCATGAAATTAGAGATTTATTGTTATGTGAAGAAAGGGTGATGTCGCACGCGACCTCGTTTCCCCACGTTGACCATCCGAGGCGAGTCCTCCGTGCGAAGAGTTCCAACCGTGGGCCGTCGCTTTGGGATTCGATCATGTCATGGAAGAACTCCGGCTTTTGGCTGTGGCGTTTCTGGCGCTTCACCTGCCACCACGTAGAATCTATTCGCTTTTTCGCGGGCATTTTCCCACGGCGTCCCAGAATCAAGAACTCAGTCGTCGGGCAGTAGAGTCCACCTTGGCCGGTTCCCATCGGTGCCTTGCACCATGTCAGCGTCTGGCAGTAGCGGAAGCCCCACGCCTTGAGCACATCGAAGGCATCCGGCAGATATTTCTGCGTTGCCCACAGGTAGAGGTCGCATTGATCCGCAGCAAGCTCCCCAACGGGAAGTGCCTTGATTTCGGGCAACTTCATTTGATCGTATGGCATCGGCACTGCCTTGTTGTTGAAACCTTTGTATTGCGCCTTCTCGCTTCCGGTGTCCCAACTCCGCCCGTAGTGCCATGGCGGATCGGCCACGATACACGCGAACCGAAGACGCTGAACAAGACGGTGATCTGAACCGCTGATGGCGGTCCAGTTCTGCGAGATTTCGGGCTGTATTTTCGCCATCATCGGTCAGATACCTCAGCGTTCTCGGAAGATTCCTTTCGGCGTGCCTCCTGCATCTTTCGTTGGTCTTCCGGCGTGATGACTCGCTTCGATTTTTTTCCGCCAGCCGCGCCCATGAGTTGAGCCACCGTCATTTTACCGGTGCCGATCAACTCCAGAGATTCCAGTTTTAGATCACGGGTTGCGGTCAATATCGCTTCCACGACTTTGATTCTTGCCTCCCGTTCGCTGTTGGCTTTGGCAGTTACTTTGACCCCGTTCATGACGGAATCCCCACAGTTCATTTTGAAGTGATATTGTTTCATAGCTGCGTTACTTTACCGTAAGCGGTTACGCTGTCAACCACAAAATAAGAAGACCGAGAACAAGGCATCGCTCGCAACCACATGAGCGGTGGAGTTTTTTTCTGTATTCATAGCGTAGGGCGCTCCGTCTGTGGCAGAGCTAGAGCGTTCTGCCCAAGAAATAGATCGCCTTGGGCAAGTTCGCGACGGATGCGCTCGACAGCCGTGTTGAAGTGATCCGGGTCGCGCTCCACCCCGATAAATGGTCTTCCGGTTCGGATACACGCAATAGCCGTGCTACCACTCCCCATGAACGGATCGAGGACGGTCGCGCCTTCCGGCACTCCGGTTTCCTCCATCGTCCAACTCATAATCCGCACGGTTTTCTGCGTTGGATGGCCGACCCGCTCGGCATTGGTTGCCGCTATACTCCAGTCCTTCACTCTGAGATTCTGGTCGCGGCTCGTCCACGCTAGTTCGCCGTGTGCCATACTCGGCGGCGCGTCCGGTTTTCTCCACATCAACCATCCCCGCGTGATCGGCAGGACGTAATAGTTCCCACCCCACACGACGCACACTTCCGCCATGTCAGGTAGGGCGTTGACCACATCGGGAATCGTGGCATCATCCCACGCTTCCGGCACCTTTTTCGCTCGCCGTTGCCATTTTGTCGGCTGTGCAGCGAACCCTATTCCGTAAGGCGGGTCTGTGATTATGGCGTCAGCCTCCACGTCCCCAATCACGTCCCGACAGTCTGCCCGATACAACACGCAACCAGGCAGAACAAGGCGCTGCTGACCAACAGCCGGAGCGTCGGAGTTCATTTTTGTATCGGAGTCGGTGGCACTCATGGGGCGGTAGGAGGATTTAATCGTTGGAAAAATAAATTACGCGCATGATCGGCTCCACTTTTTCTCTCCGATTACTTTCTCTGCGAACATCCTCAGACGATCCGGCGTTATCCATCCCTTGCCGCAAAGATGAAGCATCCAGTCAGTAAGTTGCGCCCAATCCTTCACTCGTTTCAGGTCCACGGCATATTCTGGCCCTTGCTTCCACCGCATGACGACGCACCCATTTTCAACAGTGATTCCACGTTCGTCTTCTTCGATTTCTTTCTGGACTTGCCCAATGTCGATAAATGGCGGTTTTTTGGTTTTCATAAAATAATTTCAAACATTCGAGAGACAAGGCTTCACGGATTCCAGCAGCACGCCACTGGATACCCCCTCAACCATGACCATGACGGAATGCCCGCCCATGGCCCACGCTTCGCAGCGCTGAGACCGCGATTCATCGGTGCACTGTCCGCTTCGGAGTTTACTTCTTTCGCGTTTTTTCTCATCACTCTTGGCATAACTCATTGTTGTGGGGAGAGAAGAGTTCTGTTTGCGCGGTCTCCTTGGCGATTCGAGCCTTGGCCGCTTCGTAATAGTCCGCGTCGATTTCGCAGGCCGTGAGATTGATTCCAGCGTAGTGCGCTGCGATAGCGATGCTTCCGCTTCCCATGTGCGTGTCGAGCACGCGCTGGCCGGGTTGCGCGAATGTAGCGAAAAGCCACTTGTAGAGTTGCACCGGCTTCTGTGTCGGATGGATTTTCCCACACGCCCCGAGTGCCTGATTATTCCACCGGAAGAGTTTTGCTGGCTTGTCGAAGCTACTCCACGCCATTTCCCACGCTGAGAAGTTTGGCCATGGTTGCTCTTTGTCCCATGAGATGACGCACCGTGTGGGCGGCAGCGGGAAGTAGTTTCCTCCCCAGATGATTTGATGCTTTGAGACGCGGCGCAGCTCCTCAAAGTATTCTTGGTTTGGCGGGCTTGCGTCCCATTGGCTTTCCCCGTTTTGCAGGATGCGATTCTTGAGCTTGCCAGCACCTTTTGAGAGTCGGTCTTTTCGGCCTTTGGCGTAGTAGCCATCGCACATGTTCATTTTGTCGGCAGAGATACCGTAGGGCGGATCGACAATCGCAAGATCGAAGTGGCCGTCGGGGTATTTGTCCATCAGCTCCATGCAGTCCGCCAGATGAAGATCCAAAGACCCATAACAAGACGGCGTAGGCAATCCCAGTTCTCCGTCTGATTGGGGCGTTTCGGTTTGTAGTGAGTAGTTTTCCATATTCATGATTTTTGGTCGTGACTCTGTGAGTCACCTTTATCGTTAGGCAACGAATGAATCTCGATACAATCCCCAGCCTGATTCACCACTGCTATTCTGCCGTCTGCTTTTGCGCGGGCAGTTAGGGCCATTGTGATGTCGGCAAGTTCCCGAATTGGTACGGGGAGCATTATCTTTACCATCAGATTTTTCAGGTAACTTTCGTCGCGTTCCACTAGCTCAAGTGGTAATGGATGCCTAACAGTGCGATGCAGCAAATCGCCTTCCTGCTCGTCTTTGGTTTCTGTATTATTCTCGTTGCTCATAGGTTTTTCTGTTGATTGATATTTTCTTCCGGCGATTCCTGATCGCGGGTGTTACGAATCGGAAGTTTTCCCTTGCGCCTCAATCACAACAACGCGATTGCATAGTCGCCCCGATCATGACATCCCCTTGTAAAAATTGATTGCCGCCTCGCTGACATGGACGCCTTTAATCCAATCCTTGAGATATAGGCCAGATAGTGACCGCAGCCGGGAAAGTGCCACGTAGGCTTGCCCCGGCTCCCGAGCCGCCCGAATGTCAATATGTGCCCGGTCGAGGGTGAGACCTTGGGATTTGTGGATGGTCAAAGCATAAGCGGGACGCAACGGAATTTGCGTCATCTTGCCCGAGTCGTCCCGTTGTGGGTCAAAATTCCATACTGACAGTCCAATTTCGACATGCGATCTTTTACCGTCCAGAATTACAATAACGCTATCAACTTTCATGTCTTTGACTGTGCCACACTGGCCATTGGCGGCGATCAATTTGCCAATTTCAGCCGGGATATTGGGAGTGTAGCAAGATCTACAAATACCATAATACATCATTGGACTGCCGCACCCGTTGCATTCCCCGCTTGGAAGGTCATTGCAAGTTTGGGACGTCAGGTTGCTGGTGACCATAACCCGTGCCCCAACCTTGAGCACCAAACAGGTTGGCGTGAT
>Ga0208770_1000524_pt1 | contig 24154 bp, 52 predicted proteins | sample AntAceMetag02UK9_FD_184771 | JGI IMG/M metagenome (GOLD analysis project Ga0208770, IMG submission 184771) | Saline lake microbial communities from Ace Lake, Antarctica - Antarctic Ace Lake Metagenome 02UK9 (SPAdes) (version 2) | ecosystem: Environmental > Aquatic > Non-marine Saline and... | reverse complement strand
TAAAATATAGCTTTACCTTGCAGACATAAATTATGAAACTATATATTGTACCAACTAATCATGTGCAGCAATATTGGCATCTAGCTGAACCATTACTACAAAGAGCTTTAGACAAAGGTAATGATGAATTTACTGCTGACACACTAAAACTAACCGTAGCACAAGGGCAACAACAATTACTTCTCTTAATGAAAGAGGATGAATGCTATTGTGCCTTAACAGTTCAATGGGTGATGTATCCCAATGCACGAATTGCTTACATTACTTATATCGGCACTAAAAAAGAACGAGGTGCTATTACGAAACAAGGGTTTGAACAATTTAAAGATTGGGTCAAGCATAATGGTGGTACTGCAATACAGGGTGCTACTAAATTTGAAAGTATAGCTAGGTTATGGAATAGGCTATACGGCTACGAAAAGAAATATACACTTATGGAGCTTAAACTATGAAATTCTTACCAACCACTTTTAAAATTTGGTTACTAAAACGACTCTACAAAGATATTGCATCTTTAGGAAGTGGTGGAGATACTGAACTTGCACATATAAATAAATGGGAATCCAATTTACTGGTAGCTCATGGCGGTTCTGGTACTCTCAATGCTGTAACTGGATTAAGAGAATATAAAGGTGGGGGTGGTGGAGGTACGTCTGAAACCAAACAATCTATTGACCCAGCCATTCTTCCTTATATTACCTATGGACTAGATGAGGCTAAAACACTCTACAATACTCCTGGACCAGAATATTACCCAGGACAAACCTATGTAGACCCTTCAGCACAAACAACCGCTGCGTTAGAAGCTGGGCAAACAAGGGCATTAGGCGGGAATCCATTGCTACCAGCAGCTCAAGCTCAACAATTAGGCTCTATACAAGGTGACTATCTATCAGCAGGAAATCCTTATTTTTCAGGCATGATGTCAGCTGCAGCTAAACCTATTGTATCAGAGTTCAATACGGCTATTAGAGATATAGGCTCAAGAACATCTGCTGCAGGCAGGTATGGTTCTGGAGCTATGGGTGAATTAGAATCTAAAGCAACAGATAACCTAGCACAAGCTTTATCACAAAGGGGTGCAGAGCTTGCTTATAATAATTATGGTCAGGAAAGAGGATATCAAAACCAAGCAGTCGCTGGAGCTCCACAATTAGCTATGGCTGATTATCAAGACATCAACCAATTAGGCAAGATAGGTCAAACTGCTGAACAGTATCAGAAAGACGCTTTAAATGCAGATATCTCACGATACGAATACGGTCAAAATGCTCCACAAGCTAAACTTGAAAGTTATCTTTCAGGAGTTTATGGTGCACCAACCCCTATAAACCAAACAGCAACACAATCAGGAGGTGGTAAATAATGGCTACTGGAATGATGATTGGGGCAGGTATTGGTGCATTAGGTGCAAAGTTGCAAGGTGGAAACATGTTACAAGGTGCCTTAATGGGCGGTGCTATGGGTGGTATAGGCGGTGCTATGGGAGCAGGAACCTCTGGTCTTACCTCTGCTACTACTGCAACAAACTCATTAGGCGGCGGGGCTTCCCTTTTAGGTGGAGGTGGTAGTGCTATAGGTTCAGCTGTTAATTCAGGAACTACGAGTTTATTAGGTAGTACAACAGGCAATATGATACCCGCTTATGACATGGGTATGAATGGTGTAACAGCTAATCTAGGCGGATTTACAGCTATTCCTGAAGCCTCTCAAGTTGTTAGTAATAGCTATGTTCCTTTTGCCAATGATTATGGCACAACCATGGATGGAATGAAGGGTATTGGTCCAGACTTTTCATCACAACAAACATTTTTAGATACCTCCACTACCCCAAGTCAAGCTAATTTTGGCACCCCCCAACCAGTCGACTATGCAAATGAAATGGGTGCAGAAAGAATCCAGAGTTATGGTGCTTCTGATGGTGTTTATAATAAAACCAATGATAGTATTGGTCCAAATTTTAATACTAGCCAAATAACAAAATCAACCCCAGATGAATTAGGTGCCGCACAAGGTGGCTACAAGAAGCCACTCCATGAAAGAGCTTTTGAGAGTGTTATGGATTACGCATCCAAAAATCCAATCCAAGTAGCTTCATTAGGATTAACTGCGTTTGGTGATAATTCAGAAGAGAAAGCACCTCCTCCCCCTAGTGGTGGACCAGTTTTAAGGCAGCAATTTAACCCAAGAAAGCAACCAATACTTAACGTAAGAAGGGCATAACTATGGCATCATTATTAGACTACGACTTTAATTTAGATAAAATGTTAGGTGTAACAGAAAGCCCTGTTAATGCCTTACTAAACAACCCTAATATGGATTCGCAAAAAAATGTAGCCGCAGGGTTTGGGGCAATAGCACCTTTAATATCTGGTTATGGTAAGAAAAGTGCTGCACAAATACTATTAGAAATGGCAGGTGGAGCAAAAGCTGGTAGACAAGGCGTTATAGATACCGCTACAAAAGGCTATATGACCCAGCAAGATATACTTAAGGACACTCAAGATATTCAGTTAAATAAATATAAGTTAGCTGATGCTCCAAATGAAAGTACAAAATTACAGAATGAAATTCTAAAGCTACAAAATACAAATTATTTGGGAAGTATAAACATTCTTGGCGTAAAGAGTAAATTTAAACGCCTTCAAGAAGTCGCAAATAGGGGTGGTAATGGTTCTGCTGAAGCATTAAAACAATTAGAATTATATGTATCAGACCCACAAGCATATAACCAGTTAAGGGATGAGCGGGACGTTAACAATATGGAGTATGCTCAAGGAGAGTTAAGTGTAGCTAAACTTTTAGATTTAGATGTTAAAAATAGAAAAAATTGGACCCAACAGCAGGAAGCTAATTTTTTAAAGATTATTAAAGCTCCAAACGCAAAAGAAGCAGCAGATACTAACCGAGAACTATTAGCTGCTCATAGAGAAGACCCAATCAATGTTCCATACAATAAAATTTTAAATACTAACGAAGAAATTAGTAAGGTCTTAAATAAAAGCAACCACTTAACAAGTAGCACTAACGCTGTACAGGCTCTCCCTATTGGTCCTATTAGTGCAAATGAGCAATACCCTGAAGGTGCTTTCAAAGCCAATAATGGTAAAATTTACCCTAAAGCTGACTGGGATAATCTGGGTATAGAATTGCAAGACGTTTATTCTCAAGACAAAAACAGAACTGAATTAAATATTTCTATTGGCGATATTAATAAAAATGCCAGAACAGATTACCAGTCATCACAATACGGAATTAGAAGTATAGAAAGAACTAATTTGGCTCTTGAAAGAATGTTAGATAACCCTGAAAAATTTCAAAAATTATTTGATGCTGATGGTCGGGCAAAATTTAAATTCAATGAAGTTACTGGTAACTTTTTTGCTGAAGTTGGTTCAGACGCACAGGATATTGTTAATCAATTAAACACTATAGCAGGACAGCAATTCACCAATGAAATTCAAATAATGAGACAAAACAATAAAACTGGTGGTGCAGTAGGTAACGTATCTGACAAAGAGGTTGAAATGTTTAAAAATATGGCAGCTAGCTTAAGATATTCAGGTAGTGCTAGTGAGTTGTGGTATCAATTAAATCTTTTAAGAGGTCAAGGTAAAAAAACCGCTACTGTATATATAGATAGTTTCAATACTTATTATGGTAAGGAAAAATCTGATAGATTTAGAGTAAATGCCTTAATGCCAAGTTATAAGAAAGAATACACAGATAACTACCAAGACGCTTTATTGCGAGCCAGAGAATCTACAGTAAATAATAAATATAACCAACCCTCGTCTCCCTTACCATACACAGTAAGAGAAATAAAAAGATAATAATAAGGACATCAGTATGCCGCTTTATGAAATTACTTTAGATGGAAGAACTTTTGAGTTAGAAGGCGACCGTATGCCTACAGAATTAGAAGCTAGACAGGCTACTGGACTTACTGGCACTACGGAACAAAAATCTGTTGGTGGTTTTGCTGGTAATGTAGCTGAAGACGCTTCTAATATTGGTGGAGCCATGGTAGATATGGTGAGACATCCATTAAATACCGCTGGGGCTATTGCTGATTTAGGGGTAACTGGAGCAACTAATTTATTACCTAAAGATATGGTAGACATGTTATATTCTGGTATGAATAACCCAGAATCTATGCAATATAAAACAAATGAATATCTTAAGAATAATAAATACTTGGATTTTTTAGCAGCCAAACCCAGAGAGCAGTATGAACAAATGGGTGATGTTATTGGTAAGGATATACAAGGCTTAATAGATGACCCTGTAGGAAGAGCTTACAATAAACCTGTCACTTCATTGCTTGAACTAACTGGTCTTGGTCGAGTGGCAACAACATTAGCAAAAACAGCAAAAGCTGGACAAACCGCCAATAAAGTTGGTGCTATTGCAGACAAAGCATTAAATTATGTAGACCCTACAAAACTTATTACAAAGCCTATTGGTTATGCAGCAGATAAAGTAAGGTCTTCTCAAACTCTGGCTAGTGCACAAAATATATTACAAACAAAAGCTACTGATTTAGGGATTCAATACGGTTTCAAAATACTTCCGTCCACTATTGCTGAAAAAGGTGGTAATGTTATATCAAGGTTGGGTGAGAAATTCGTAGGAAATAAAAGAGCTATTACTCCTATTGTAGAACATAATATACAGCAAGCAAATAAATTAATTAGGAAACATGCTGGGGTCCTAGACAGCACTCCTTTAGGCTCAATTTATGAAATACTAGCGAAGAAAAATAAGCCTTATTATAGAGACATTGCTAAATTAAAAGGAAAAGATAAAACTGTTACTACCAGAACGGTAGTTAATAGAGAGCTAAAACAGCCAAAAAGGGGTGACCCCAATAGGACTGTGCCAAGACAAGAGGTAATAGAGGGTAAAAAAAGAGTTGCCGATATTGATTCTGGTCAAAGTATACTGAATAAAATAGAAGCTCAAAAAAAGAAAAATAATTCTGATTATAAAAAATCCAGAAAAGAAAACTCAAAGGTGACACAAGAAACATTGCAAGAAAATTCAAATAAAATGGAAGCTCTGCATAGCGAGTTAGATAGAACGATATCCTTTAATAAAAGAATAGCAGAAAAAAGCGGGGCTAGTAAATCTGAATTAAATAAATTTAATAAAATGTCAGAGAACCTTAAAAAAGCTAGAAAAAATTATGCTGTAGGGCATAGTGTTGAAAATGCTTTAAGACCAGACGGAACTTTTAATCTTAAAAAATACGCTGATGCTAACAGAGGCAATATATCAGTGACAGGTAATGGTAGGGCTGTTATAGATTTTTATGATGCTAACCCAACATTATTTAAAGCTCCTGGTACAAGCCCTATGTTATCTGCACAAACAGCTGTTGATGCAGTTAAATATGTAGCTGCTGGTACTGCTACAGCTGGTCCAGGCGGTCCGTTAGCTATATTTGCTGCAGATAAAATTATCCCGTCATTACTATCTTCTAAAATAGCACAAAAATTAATTAATAGCAGAAAAGCTACTGGAAGTACAGCTTTAAACTTATTAGGGGACCCTAATATCATGGCTCCTTCAACTATCATTCCAGGACTATTACAAGACTCTAGTATTGAAGACCTGCCATATTTAAGGAAGTATAAATGAACACAATAAACCCAGTAGAATTTGGTAAGATGAAGGAACAAATCAACCACCTACAACACACACAAGATGAGTTACAAAAAGACATGAAGGCAATACTCGCCCTAGCCAATCAGGGTAAAGGTGGCTTCTGGATGGGTATGGCTATCGCTTCCTTTATTGGTGGTATAGTATCTGTATTAATCAAAGGATGGGTACAATGAAAGAGCATGTTCTTATTGCCTGTTTTGCAGTAGTGTTGTTATGGAGCTACTGTTATGTACTACTTAACTAAACTATGCACCAAGCCAGTGGTAACGCTTTTAACGCTAATCGCTGTACTACCTCTCACCCCAGTTATTGCTTGTATATTATACGGATGGACTCACTAAATGCTAAACATACTATTACCACTAATCTCCACTGTGATTGATAGAGTTATTCCAGATAAGAATGGTGCAAGTAAAGCTAAACAAGCTATAGAAGCAGAGCTTATTGCCAATGCAACACAACTCAACCTAGCTCAAGCAGAAACTAATAAGATAGAAGCAACACATAGAACTGTATGGGTAGCAGGATGGCGACCATTCATAGGATGGGTATGTGGAGTGGCTATGGCTTGGCACTTTGTTGGCGTTCCGCTCATTACATTCTTCGCAGCATGGGCTGGTGCAACTATCCCTCCGTTACCTGTATTTGACATGGGTAGCTTAATGACTGTCCTTATGGGACTATTAGGTCTTGGCTCTATGCGAACATTCGAGAAGATGAAAGGTCTGACTAAATAATGACACAGCTTACACCTCATTTTACATTAGAAGAGTTTACCTTTAGCCAAACAGCTTCTCGTAAAGGAATAGACAACACACCAGACAATAGCAGGTATAATGTAACAGACAACCTACACACATTAGCTAGAGGTATGGAAGATGTTAGAACTTTACTGGGAACACCAATTCACGTATCTAGCGGCTATCGTTGCCTTAAACTCAATGCTGTACTTGGCAGTAAGTCAACCTCCCAACACGTTAAGGGTCTGGCTTGTGACTTTACATCTAGCCGTTATGGTACTGTTGCTGACATTATTCTGGCTATCGTTAGCTCTGATATTCCTTACGACCAGGTTATTGAGGAGTTTGGCTCTTGGATTCATATCTCTTTTCCAGAAGATGGCGTGCCTCCTAGGAAACTTGCACTCATTATTAACAGTAACGGGGCGATGATATATTCAAACCCAGACAAAGGAAAGTTATCAGACTAAAATGCCAACACACAAAGGAACCACCCATGAATAATATACAAGAAATCTCAAAGCATATTGTAGGCAAAACAATAGATGAGGTTGATATCGTATACGGTGAAGATACTATGGTTATTTATTTAGACGATGGTTCAAGTATTGAGCTTATTGTTGATAGTATTCATGCCAATATCCCCGATTTAGACGATTAAGGTATAAAAACATACCCTCTCGGCTTGTCACAGAGCCCGTCACGCGATTTAAATGTGTTGCTTGAGGGGTAACCTTGCCAATCTCGCAACTCCACCCCATACTTAAATAATAAACCCTTCTTTATAAGGAAAGCTTTCTTCTTATTAGTGTCACCATTCCCAACAAACGAGACATAGGTTAATTTATTCTGAAATATACAGTTAATTATATCTATGGGCTTTATAGCAACAAAAACATTGTCATCATAAAATATCCACCAATCCGCTTTTGTTGTTATTAACGCTGAAGGCTTCCCAAACATTTCTATTTCAATTACCACATTTCCAGTTTGGTTGCTCATAGAATCATACTTCACTTCTATTCCCCCCTTAATTTCTGGAATCCAAATATCATACTCCTTACAATACCCTTCAATTTTATATGCGTTAGGATATTTATTTTTTATATTTTGTAAGGCAATATTTTCTATTACCACCCCTCTAGATAAATCATTATGGAAGGCATTTCTAGGCATATATTCTTCTCCCAGCAATTGTTAGTAAATTATCCATAGCTAAATCTAGTTTCAGCTCATAGTATAGTGGCTTGTTACTACCTAACCACCTAGCATAGACAGCATTCCTCTGCTCCTTATCTAAACTATGAATAATAGCATTAAGCGTTTTCATATTATTATTGTCGGCTACGTCTAGCATGTCATCAAAGGCATGTGCAGAATAGCTCCCAACTGTCATATATGACACTTTACTTGGGTAGCCTAACCTATGGTTATCCTTCTTCATCCACACAGACCAATCCTCCAACAATACCATTAAGCGTTCTATCCTCATTCAGACCCTCCTTCGTAGACAGGGTTACTCGTATTACTTGAAAATCCTGTGTAATCACCGCCGCTACCAGAGCTTACGTTAGGGAAGTCTTCTGCTTTATATTTTTTCGTACTCTTTATTTTTACATTATCTAGTGCTGACTTATGGTTGAATATACCGTCTAACGCACAGCGTTTTGGTATCTTATATGCAGTATATTTGTGCATTTTCTCACTAATAAGGATATCTCCTGTTACCATAGTTCTGATAACTGCAAACACTGATTGGTAGCTCATACCTATCTCACTAGCTATCATTGCTGTGTGCTTCTTATCCTCACCGATAGTATCTAGTATAAGTTGAGATAACTCCTTTCTCTGAATAGTTCTGCCATCATCAAATGTAAATAAATAACTGCCGTCTTGGTTGCTTAATCCCTCTGCCATATCAATCTCCTTAACTGATGTCAACGATTCTACTGACCCATTTGTTATCCTTCTTATGCCAACCTTCAACTACTAACTTCCAGTTAGCATCCCTTAAATGACTGATAGCCTCGCTATCCTCCATCTTCTTTACCCTAGCACTGATGTTACTATAACTTGTTACCTGTAACCCTACCGTGTTACCCTTACCGTCTATGGCTAGTATATCTATAATCCCAAAGAGGTCTTGCCTAATCTTCGCAAAGGCGTTCCACCTTTCTACGATGGTTACGAGGGGATAATCCCCACTATCCCTTAACCTTTTTAGGGTTCTAGCGGTTGGGGATATTGCCATAATTTTTTCCTCCGTTTACAAAAAACATTTTACTAGCAATATACGCACCACATTCAGTACCAAAATTACCTATATGGTATTTCTTTCCATTCCACCCTCTCATAGCCCTCCAATTACTTTTAACTTTGTCAAAATAATAACCCTTACCTGATTGGTCAAACTTTTGTTTGTTTTCAGTGGGTGTTACTAACGATAGATTTTCTATTCTATTGTCTAGCTTATTAGAGTTGATGTGATGTACCTCCATATTATCTGGTATTCCGCCATTATGTAATGCCCATATAACTCTATGTACTGTTGTATGAATATTATTCACCTTAATCATAAGGTAGTTGTTTTCAAGGTAACCAACTGCTCTTTTGTATTTATTAGATATTAATCTTCCATTATCATATCTATATTTACTTTTTAGTTCTTTTTGTGTGAGCCTTATTGCCATCTTCCTTCTCCTTGGTTAAGCCATCTTTTTTGTTGCTAAAAATCCTATCAAAATTATCAACAAATTTCTTATCATCTGTTGGTCGCCTTCCGCTACCTTTACCCATTATCCAATCTCCTTAACATAAGTACGTCCCATCCATCCAGAGTAGTTATCTTCTGCATAGACAAATGCTTCTTGGCAACTACTAAAAGAGCCAGCATATAAATTATCGGATGGTAGCCCACTTAAACTCATTAGTAAAATAAACTCAATCATTACTTATTCTCTTTTTTTATATTTATCCTGCGTTAAAATCTTCTAATAATATTTCGCTTTCGCCTTCTGTTGTTATTTCTTCTATAGTGCAATTATCTTTAGTCCATACGTCTTTATCGTCACCATACAGATGTTCTATTGCTATATCAAAAGCATCTTCTGGGGAATTAGCTCTTACCATCACTCCCATTGTTCTGTCGTATCCCCAATATATTTCATCTAATCTTAATCTATAAATTGTCATTACTTATCCTCCTTAAAATTTCCCCTTTTAACCTTCTCTACATGCCATTTAAAGTATTCTTCATAACTATCAAACCTTACGGTGGTATAGGTTACTACCTTTGCTTTTGCGTATTCATCATAAATATGAGTATCAATATCTCCAGCAGGAACTGCTAATCCTATGCTAGGTATCAGTAATAATCCTGTTAGTAGTTTATTCTTCATTCTTGCTCATTATTGTTTAAGTTCACTGTGAGTTTTAATGTACATAAAGGACAAGCGTATACAGATAAATGTATATCATTAGTATCATCTGACTCCTCCCAGTCCATCTCTATATCTTTACATTTTGGACAACTAACCATTGCTGCTCCTAGTAACAATATTAATCACTTCGTTTAATGACTCTTCATTTCCTAACCTTGCTTGTTTAAACAACATCTGCATCTTCTGCCTTGCTACAGTACATTGCTGAATAATGATTTTTTGCAATTGCTCTTGCTCCTCAAGTTCAAGACCATCTCCTCTAAACCTAGTATGAGCACCATTATACCTTATGACGTTATGGCTTGGATTCTCATCATTTATTGCTTTTATTTCTGCATCCTCTAATTCAGCTCTTGATGGGTAATTTTGAATAGTTACTTTAAAAATATACTTATACCATTCAGAAGCTTTTTGATGCCCTCGCAATCTATTGACTGCGTTAATGGATATGCCTATGTAGAGTAAATTATCTTTACTATCAAAATGTCTGTACAACTGGTGTAAACGTTTAATATTAACAGCTCCTGTTTATCTTGCATGGGTTCTGTACCGTAATAACTCTTTTCTCTATTGTTTTGGGTAGAGCCGTATACTCTTCCAGTATACATCGAGTTGCTGTTGCTTTAGGGTAGTTTAATTCTACAAACCAACTGGCTTGTTCGCAGTTAAGAAAATGACCTTTGTATTCAAAGTTATCTATTGGTGCTGTCATGCTTACGAGCAATACAAATTCAGCTATCATACAACCTCCTTTAAACAGTACCTTTTGTTACTAATTTAGTGGTATGTTCGTTTAGTATTGAATAATTCATCTTATCATCACCTTCTGGTGTAAATGTAATGCTATGCTTGTAACCATCTACATGAAAGTAATTAACCGTTATCTCCCTCTTTGCCTCCGCCTTTTTTACCATGCTTACAATATCCTTTCACGTTAAAGTTTCCCATACCTGATGACAGGCTACACCACCATTTGCCCGCATAGTATATTTTGGCTTGGGTATTACATGTATTACATACTGGGTTTCTAGGTACTGATATTATTTTGTTTGCAGATGCCATGATGTTCCGATGCGTTCATATTTGTCCAGTTAAAATAACACCACCACTGCTTATCACTATCCATAAACATGGCTTCCTTACCACAGCTATGGCAATAGAATGGGTCGCCGTAAATATACACTTCTTGCTTTTTAGTCTTCATCATGCAATGAATCATCTATCCATTCGTCTTCTTTAGCTAATGCTTCTAGCACAGATAGGGCGGTTAAATGAAACTCCTCCATTTCGTCCAGATACCATCTAGCTTTACCAATGTCGTCAAGGGAGTCATGATGACTCTCGCCCTTATGTCCCTCTCTACTAACATATTTCAAAGCATTACCTTTTAGGTAGCCGTAGAACTCATCCTTACTCATCTTGGCTTTTATATATGCAATGGTTTCTATACCACCATGCTTGTAATGGTCTGGATTTATTTTATCACTCATTTCTTTATCTCCTTAATGCTTGTTGTAAATCTTTTTACATCTCTTATATCAATACAATCTTCTGTACCTTTTAAAAACACATTACCGTCTGGCTCTATAGACTCATACAGCTTATGGTTCTTTGCGTGGCAATGATACTTATTATTTACTGGTTTAATAACTATAGCAATAACCATCAAGCCAGTAATGAATAATACTACAGCTATCATCCATATATTATCTTTAATCATCTTTTTTCTCCTTAATAAATACATTTCCCCACAAGTATCAATGAAGTATGACCTACATAATTATAAGCCATACCACCTGTGGGGTCATGTAACCTTACTCCCTAGAAAGGAATATCCTCCGCATTAGACACTTCTTTCGCTTCTGGTATACCAGATGAGCTTTTCTGTGGAGCAGACCTTCCACCGTCCCTAAAGAACACCCTCGAATTACCTAGAATAACTCCTCTAGTACCCGCCTCTCTTTCTTCTGCTGAAACGGATTGGGTAATCATACCATTGTTATCGTACTGGTCTTTCTCGTCCAAATTAACAAAGGCGGTGATGTTTAAATAAGTACCTTTTGCACCTTTAATTAACTTTTCTTTATCAATCTTACTTACATCTATACTTGCTGAAATTCCTACTGTTGCCATGCGTTATTCTCCTTAATAAATTTAACTACATCTTCAACTTCAGTCACAAACACACTGATGTCTCTTTCTAAACGAGCTATTAACTCATCATCTCTAACCACTCTTTTAATAAAGAGCTTATAATCATCTGGAAAGTCAGGGTGGTAGCAAGCAAAATCACACCATTTCCTTCCCGTGCAAGCCAATTGCCATTGCATCTGATGAATATACTTTTGAGGGATATTGCCTGATTGCAACATCTCTGTGTGCGTCATAGGTTGTGGGCATTTCACTTCAACTAAACCATCATCTCCCACCAAACCGTCTGGGCTTGCCCCACTCATAGGTACTGTTGGGTGGTCTACAAAGCCCTCATCCTTAACATCTATATCTTTTAATAAACCTAATTTCTCTATATATAAGTTTCTTGCTTCATCCTCATACTCAACGCCATGTCTCATAGCGTCATTCATCTGTATCCTTACCGCTTGTCCCATTAGTCTCTCGGTTACTAGCTGTGTTCTATATCTGCGTTTGTAGGTAGATTCACCGTTCCTAACCTTCACTACGACATTATCTACATTACTGGCGGTTACTTTACCTACCCTTGCCGCGAACCATTCATCTGTTCTTTGTTCCATTACTTTTTCTCCCATGAGTGCTTAATTTCTTTATATAGCGGGAGTAGCTTTATAGCTCTCCTTCCGCCACAAATCTTAAAATCTTTAGGAAGCTCAATAAGACCATGACTCTCCCACACCTTTAAGCAATGCACAGATACCCCTAAATACTTGGAAACCTTATCCTTGCTCTTCCAAGGCTTTAATTTCATATAAGCATTAGCTTTATTAATAAGCTCACCTCTTTGTTCGTCACTAATATCGTTGTATGCAAATGTTACGCGTACATACTTTGATGCTCTCCCAGAGTAAATGCTTTCAGAACCTTTGCCATGATACATTATAATTTCTCCAAGGCTTTATTTCTTCTTTCTTGGCGAAGATGCTCTTTTTCATGCTCCTTTATAAGGTCTGTTGCTATTAAAATACCTTGATACACACCTATATTAAAAGACTTGTTTTTATCATGTGAATTTGCTAAAAAATCCTCATATATATTTACCCTAACATAATTAACAATTTCTCTAGTTGCTGAATCTTCTAAATTTTTTAATAAATCTTGAGTATTAATTTCCATCTTTTTCATCCTTTATCTTTTTAATAAATGGTGTTACTAACTTCCTATCAGCCCCGTCAAGGGTATTAAAATACTTCCGTGCCTCTTCTATGCCTTGTTCCTTAAAAACGTTCTCTATACGCTCTAGCACGTCTCCTTCAGGCAAGTCTTCACCTTGAAAGATAAACAGCCCTAGACCATGGAGAGCAATGGCTTTAGCTAAACATCTTTGCATAGCCGTATTAACTTCCATTGCATTAGGGTTCTTAATAGCTTGGTTTCTAAAGTTAAGCACGGGTAGTTGAGCGGTCATCTCTTTACCAAACGCTTTTACGGTACAAAAAACCATCATAGTTTCATTAAACATCATTGGCTCACCATAAGCCCACGTTGCTGTTTCATCATTTTGTACTAGAATGTCTACCGCCCAAGCCCAACTTAAATAATTAAACTGCCCTTTCTTCTGCACATGTTTAGATACATCTATTTTTCTTAACTCTTTAAACTTACTCATTTGGTTACTCCATATGACTTATTATATTTTTGTATTTCAGCGAACATATCAAACTCACCCCTACATGCTTTAGTTAAAGCTTGTATATAGGTACGTTGTTCTGCCTTCTCTATTTCGGAATATAATACGCGTAGTTGTTCTTGTTGTTCTATGTCTGCTTGATTGGTATCAAGTATGTATTGGTTGGTTTTCATGGTATCTTCCTTCTTGTTAAAGGTTAATTTAAACTTACTTTGATTATAATGCTCTAGTAAGCTTTGCTTGTCAAGCTTTTATTTGAAATACTTTTTAGCATTAATTCTAGCCTCTATAATAGCGTTGGCTTTGTCGTAACCAACACTCTTAAAGACCTTACCTTCCTTGCTTGTAGCTTTAAAATCTACTGCCCCAAAGGTATCTTTAATGCCCTGTATAAAATCATTTACGCTCATGGTCGCTCCTTAAATTGTTGTGTATCCCTATTGAACCACAATCCAAAAGTTCCTTCAAATGGATGATTTCTCTGCTTCTGTACCATCAGGTAACAGGTACATGGATTATCACCCTCTTCCAATTCTTTAAAATATATTTGCTTCTCAATATCCTTCCTTCTATGTAAGCATAGAATATTATCTGTCAGGTTTCTAATATGGCTACTGCCTAGAATATGGCTAGCGTCAGGAATAACCATATCATCAGATAGCTTTTTAGTATGAGCTACCAAGAAAATATGAATATTAAGGTCTCTAGCAATGGTGGTTATTTTATTAATGAACTTCTTTTGAGCACCATAATCATCTTCCGCGATACTATCTACCTTCATCAAACTGTCTATAACAAAGATATCAACGTCTAATACATATTTTCCGTAGTGTAGGCTAGCCACTAAATCATCCTCTGTGGTCGTACCTTGAGCATTGAATAGCCATAACCTATCTTTATACTTACTGCAGAACTCTTCTATACCTTGCATTGTTGGGTCTTTTAAGCCCGTCTGCTGAAGCATTTTAGCTATCTGCAACACAGGCTTCATCTCCATACTAGCCACTAGGACGTTGGTATGTTCCATCACACTCAATAGCACTTGAGATAGAAAGGTCGTTTTACCTGAACCAGAGCTACCCGTTAGAATAGTGACCTCACCTTTTCGTATTAAGAAGTTGCCTTCTTCATCCGTCTTTTGAAACCCTAGTGAATAGCCACTATTTTTTTCTTCCGCATAATATCGCTTAACATCTTCTAACAACGTGTCAGTAGATTTTACCTTGAAGTCTGTTTCTTCTTCATAATAGCCACCCTTCATCAACGTTTCTTTGGTGATAGTTAGCTGTTCAACGATATCCTTAATGACTGGCTCGCTCATAATACCCCTCTCATTTCTGTATTTTTACTTGGAATATCATTCCAACGTTCTTGGTTTAATATGGTTTCAGGTGCGGGATTAAACCCTTCACGCCATTCTTTCGTACCTTTCATTTTAGTTGTCCATTGCATAATGTCTTTAGCTATCTTATCTAAATCCTTGCTAAACCATTTTTGCTCACAACCTTTTTTATTATTTTTTCTGCTGTCAGGTAAAGCTATCCACCATTTATCAAAACTTTCAGATGTTTTTTTAATCACCTCTGCTTTAGCTTTTATGGTTATAGACGGTGTATATACCTCCTCTATACCCTCACTAGACAGTAAAAAGCCTTTAGCACTTAAATTAGCGTACGTTTTCTTTAGGCTACTTTCTGACTGCCTCAACCTAAAAGAACAGGTTTCTAAATCAGGCAATTTTCCGTCAAATTGAGAAGCTAAATCCCACGCCTCTCTTAAGAACAATTTTTCTTCTGTACCTAATTTCATGTAAGCGGGGTCATTTAAAATATCTGCCCCGTACATTTTATACCACGTCATTTTTTGTTGGTGCTTGGTATTTTTTGGTTTGTAGTGCTGAAACTTGTCCCAATTTTTTATTGTATACATAACTATCCTTTATTTTTAAGAGGCGTTGTTAATAGATTCCATAATTTCAAACTGTCTTAATCTTGGAATGTTGCCAGTAATAAACCATTTGCTAACGGCTTGCCTACTGATGTTTAATTTATCAGCAACTGCTGATTGGTTCTTAAAGTTTTTTCTTACAAAATCAATTGTTATATTTTCCATTAATGGTGTTCCTTTCTTGTGAATGAATCATGACAATAGCACATCAATTTTAATTGTCAAGCACTGTTCATATTATTTAATAAACTAACGGGTAAAGAAATTCATTATCCGTTATTAACGTTATATTATATTCTCTTATCTTATCTTATCTGCTCTAGTCGTTGTATATACACTGTATAGACAGGTTATAGACAGCCTATTAAATGGTATGATTCGGGGTATTTAAATAAAAGATTAAATAAATGTTGACACTTATTTATATATCATGTTAATCTAGCTTCACATTAACTAGAAAAGGAAATTATCATGAAAAGTAAAAAGAAAAATAACGACAACTTAATACACGTAATAGATTTTAAAACACAGAAAATAAACATCATGGATAACGGAACTCTATGCGAATTTGTTAATGACAAATTAGCTAGTATAGATAAACGTTATTTGTTTTTACCAAACGCAGATTCAGCTCTTTATGTATTAGAGGGGGCTACATCATGATAGGCACAAACGACTGGACACCATGCGATGAGATTGAAGGTAAAGCACCTAGTTACCTTCGACCATTACAAGATGATGAACCATGTTTTGATGATGTTAGAGATGATAAAGATGATGATAGGGGGAATAAATAATGACTATATATTACATTAAGGCGAGTGAAACAACATCATATGATGAGGCAGTAGAGGCAAGCAGTAAGGATGAAGCAGAAAATATATTTATGCGAAGGGTAGAAAATTATGAGCCTTCCGATATATCAGGGTTTCAGATTGATTCTATTAAGAGGAGTAAATTATGAAAATTATATCTTGGAAATTAGTAGTTTTTACAGAATCAGGTGATGAGCATGGAATAGATGTTACAGATATTCCTGATGATGTTGCGATAGTAATAGATGATTTTATTTCTGATGATTTGGGAGGCGATACTAATGACTATTAAATTTAAAGATGAAAATACCACGTTAAAAATGAATAGTATTTTATATTGTATCTCTCAAGCAAATGAGCAAATGAACAAGTGTTTTTCATATGATGAACGGGACGTTAACGCAATATCAAGTGTTTTTAATATTCCAGAATCAGATGTTAAAAAGATATATCAGAATTTTTTTACATTAATTAATAATTAATAGGGAGATTTTTATGTTAAATAAATGGGATAGTTTTTTAGTAGAAAAGAAAAAGAGAAGGAATTATTTTTTAATAGGATTATTTTTAGGTATTTTTTTAACGATTATTTTTCTTAATATTTTTTCTTTATTATGATATTTTTATTTTTTTTATTAATTATTTTTTTCTTATTTTATTTTTATCTACTTTTTTTCTATTATTAGTTTTTTTTAAATAGGAATTTTTTAGCAAAAATTATTAATCTTTATCCTTTTTAGGTTGATAGTTTTATTGGGGGCTTAATCGCCCTCATTTTTTTTTGCTGATAAGTTTTACCTATCACCGTGATAAGTTTAATTGTTGATTTATTTTATTTTATTTAGTTGACAATCTTAATTTAATCAATTATTGTTTACATATATCAATTTTGGTATGAATAAAAAAGGATAACAAAAATGAAAAATAAACATAAAGCAAAGATTGATGAATCAAGAGCTATCAATCCATTAATGGATTATTTCTTGAACCCTCATTTTGAGAAAGTAGCAACTGAAAAAGAAAAGAATTTTGTAAAAAATCATTTTGAATTTATAGCAATTAAATAAGGGGAATAATAATGAAAGTTGAAAATATGACAAGCAATAAAGGCAATAAAATAGCTAATCAATTCATTATATATGATGATGACAAAGTATATTTTCAGTCTTATGATTCTACTATTGCTTTAAAAGTAGATAATGAGTGCTTCACGTATCTTGATGAGAAATTTTGGAATTATTCTAAAACTACATCAAAATACAGAAATATATTTTTAAACATGAGTAGCAAAGAAATTGAGTCTGGTATTAAAGACGGCTCTATTCTTTTAATCAATTTAAATTAATAGGGGTAACTAAAATGTTATTAAATACAACAGAATTAAAAGAAATTAAAAGTAATTTAGATAAAGGTCTAACGTTGCAACTGCCATTATCTATATCAGATAGACAATACAATGTTATATGCAGACAAATAGATAATTATTTAAAAGGGGCAAAATAATGTTAAACATTAATACAATAACAAAAAGCTATGGAGTTATCTACGCCTTTTCTAACGATACATTCATAAAGCTAGCAAACAAAAACCTCAAATATAAATCTATCGGTTATGGTGGATATATACCAAAGAAAAACTATAAAAACTTTATTAAAGATTTAAACCAATTACATAGTGATAATATTAAGCTAGTTAAAAGTAAAAAAACAGACTATAAAATTGCTTTTGATATTTTTATGAATTATGAATTGCAATATTCAGGGATTGAAAGCGAGCATATAAAAGAATTATCAGAATATGGAATAAGTGAAGCTAATATTTATAAATATTATGATAGGTTTATTACTTATTGTGCTAATAACGATTTAATTTAATAGGGGTATAAAATGACAATTACCAAAAATTATAATGGTTCTATCACAGTATCAGATATAAAAGACAATCAATATTATCATCAATTATATTTTTACTATTCAATCAAAGAATGTAAGAAGCTATTTAAACAATATTTAAAAGGGGTGTAAAAATGGATAATATTTATAGAATTTATGGTAAAAAAATAGCTGAATCAAGATTTAAAGCGTTCGATTATAACGGCGGAATTTTTGTAGATAAGCTAATATATGCAACATGGAATTGAAATGGACGATTAAAATAATCTCCATAGAATAATCAAGCCTCTTAATTGAGGCTTTTTTATTGCTTGAAACATATGATATTGATTGGCTAGTAATTACTAGGATGTTATAATCGGGCTTCAAATGTATAACTATATCCTGAATATGAGATTAAACATTCATAAAGGGTATATAAACGCCATATAAACGCTTTAAAAATCTATTAAGTATCAACCCCTCAACAATTAAATGAATGGCTTAAACGGCTTTAAAATCAGTCTATTGATATTGTATGGCTATATTAAGCGGGGTTATATTGAGGGAATAGTGATATAGAGGCTCATGAAGGCATCTACAAGGCTCGTGGTGAGCTTTTAATACCAATCTGGTAGGATAGTATCAAACGATATTATAATCGCTTACAACGGCTTATGAATGAATTAAATGATAGCCCTTTATAAACGCTTTTATCTTATCTTCTCTTATCTTCTCTTATCTAGTATATACACCCTATATACACCGTATATACACTGTATATACAACAGCAGTTATGCACATGTTATCAACAAGTTATACACAATCAATTAATAATGAGTAGGGAGTAATGACAACAATTAACGCAACTACAACCGATAGGGTAGACTTATCCACAGACTTATCCACAGATGAATCTAGTGAAGGCTCCGAATCCCTTGCTATCAGTGGCTCGCAAGAAACTAGCGTAAAAAGGAAGCGGGGAAGACCCCGTCACCTTATTTTAGCGACCACCCAATTGGAAGTATATGAATTAAGTAGAGTAGGTACTAGGCACGAAGATATCGCCCTTCTACTAAATATGTCAGAAGACACTCTCGCAAAGTATTACCGCAAAGAACTACTCAAAGGTAGGATTGAATCTAATGCTATCATCGCTGGCACATTATACGAGAAGGCTAGGCAAGGTGATACGCAAGCTATGTTGTTCTGGTTAAAGACAAGAGCACAGTGGAGTGAAAAGAATACCACAGAGCTAACTGGAGAAGGGGGTGCCCCTATCAACATCAAAGTAATTACTGGTATAGATTAACAAACCCCATTTCCAAATTTTTTGCAGGATTAATTTTAGGTTTATTAAGGAAGCTTATGGCAACGATACAAGAAATATTACGCATGATACAGAATAGCAATGCAGGAGGAGCTCTGGGTAATGTGTCTAATAATGAGGTGCAGCGATTCCAAGCCGCTGCAGATGCTTTAATACCCAAACAATTTGGCAACGTCTCCAATAATGAAATGGCATACTTTCAGCAAATGGCTGGAGGAATGGCACAACCTGCCCCTGAAGGCTTTTATGCCACAGAAGGTAGGGTACCTAACCCTGGCTCTGTAGACGGCATGACAGCCCCTTATACCCCTATGTCCCAAGAAGAAGCAATAGCTAGAGAACGAGCTATGAGACAGCAACAATTAATAAGAGCACAACAAGAACAGATGAATGGTGAGCAATTACAACTGCGTGATGACCAATTATTTGACCGTATGTTAGGTAGAAGGAGATAGCTGTGTGGTCTGTACATTTCTATTGTGGCTTCAATTTTGGTGTTGAGCTATATGCAGACACCTTAACAGTAAACGGCAGAGAATTGCCAGTAGAGTACTTCTTAATTAACCTAGGATTTATAAGGATACAACGTGGAGAATACATCTGAACTAGACCCAAAAGGTCTTACAGAACCAGTGGCACCACCAGAGCCAGTGGAAGCATTGCGTAGATGGATTGAATCCACACAGGATTGCGTGTAATGGAAGGAGTTAAATGAATAAATTACTAACCATTCCAAAAGAAAAACATATTCATAGAATGAAAAATGGTAGCTTATATAAAATGGCTTTAAGCCAAGATGAAATAGTAAGGCTGATGCAATACCATGAATCAGATTTAACAGGTCTCATTCGTGCTGTTGAGAAAATACATGGCATTGTATGACTACAGAATAATTTAACAACAGGGTAACGACCTCGTAAGAGAGTTACAATAAGATGCAGAAAAAAATATCAACAGGCTATATAGCAAGACCACCACAAAAGCAGATACATGAATTAGTTAAGAACAACAGGTTTGTAGTGGTAGTAGCACATAGGCGTATGGGCAAGACAGTCTGTGCTATTAATCAGCTGATACATAGTGCATTAAACTGTGAGAAACCTAACCCACGATTTGCTTATATCGCTCCAACATATAACCAATCTAAACGAATAGCTTGGGATTACCTACTAGAATACACCAGACCTCTCGGTGGTAAAGCGAACATTGCTGAACTACGAGTAGACTTCATGGGTAAGCGTATTAGTTTATATGGTGCAGATAACCCTGATAGTTTGCGTGGTATCTATTTAGATGGCTGTGTATTAGATGAAATAGGTAACATTAACCCCACATTATTTACAGAAATTGTACGTCCTGCTCTAGCAGATAGAATTGGCTACTGCGTAGCTATGGGTACACCTAAAGGTCAGAACCACTTTAAAGACTTACGAGATAGAGGGTACAGAAAAGATGGCTGGGAACTATTAGAGTTCAAGTCCTCTGACACAGGCATTGTAGATGCTAACGAATTATTATCAGCTAAAGCTGAAATGGGTGAAGACAAGTACCAACAAGAGTTTGAGTGTAGCTTTAATGCTCCTGTAGAGGGTGCCTATTATTCATCTCTCATTAACACCCTTGATGAGAAAAATCAGATTATTGATATCCCTAAAGACGAACTGGCTAAAACCTATACGGGCTGGGATTTAGGTATGTCAGATTCTACTAGTATCTGGGTTGCCCAGACAGTGAATAAAGAAATACGACTGATAGACTTTACAGAGAACCATGGTGTAGGTCTGGACTACTATGTGAATTGGTTACGAGAAAATGACTATATGTACGCTACACACATCCTGCCACACGATGTTGCAGTAAGAGAGTTAGGTACAGGAAAGTCAAGAAAAGAAATGTTAGAAGAAGCTGGACTCAACATTACGGTTGCCAGCAAATTAACTATCATGGATGGTATACAAGCAGCGAGAAGGATATTACCACGATGCTGGTTTGATACAGATAAGACAAAGGTAGGATTAGATGCACTACGGAACTATCGTAGAGTGTTTGATGAAAAACGCAATGTATTTCATGATAGACCATTTCATGACTGGGCATCTCACGCAAGTGATGCGTTCCGTTATTTGGCGGTAGGACTAGACGAGTCGCCTATGGAGTCATGGAGCAAACCACTAAAGACAAACACCAAATGGATAGTATAAATGGCATATGACAAAAAAAGTATGAAGGTTAATGATGATGACAATAGAATATTAGTCAATATTATTGAATCTCAAATTCATGATTCGTTAGGATTTATATCAACAGATACCAGCCTAGAAAGACAAGTAGCTCTGGAGTATTACTTAAGAGAGCCTTATGGTAATGAAGTAGAAGGTCGCTCACAGATTGTTACAGGTGAAGTCGCTGAAGTAGTAGACGGTGCCTTACCACAAATTATGAAGGTGTTTACCACCTCATCTAAAGCGGTAGAGTTTGAGCCAGTGAATGAGGGCGATGGTCCTTTAGCTGAACAAATAACAACCTTTGTTAATCATATATTCTATAAAGACAATAACGGTTTTGAAATCATGCACGACTGGTTTAAAGACGCACTCTTACAAAAGGTTGGCATAGTAAAGGCTTACTGGAATGATAAGAAAGACGTTACTAAAGAGACCTATGAAAACCTAACAGAAGATGAGCTTGCACTCATTATGCAGGACGAAGAAGTAGAGATAGTCTCGCAGGAAGTAGTAGAAGAAGTAATAGAACAAGACCCAGAGCCCATTATAGACCCATCCACTGGTCAACCACCTATGGACCCTATGTCTGGACAACCTATGGTTGATGAGATGGGCATGCCTTTGATGGTAGAAGTACCGCCTATTATTAACACTTACTACAATGTTAAATGTAAACGCACTAAAGACTTCTCAAGAGTGAAGATAGAAAATGTTGCTCCAGAAGAGTTCTTAATAGATAAGCGTGCTACAACTATAGAAGATGCTACTTTTGTTGCACAAAGAAGTTTAGTTACTCGTAGTGATTTAATCGCTATGGGCTACGATAAGGATGTGGTAGCAGAATTATCTACAGGTGATACATTAGATTACACTCCAGAAAGAATCGCACGATTTAGTAGAGGTGAGGAACCATTCTCTAGTAACAATAGTGATGATGAATCTATGGAGTTGGTTGAGTATTATGAATGTTACGTCAGAACAGATTTAGATAAAGAAGGTATAGCTAGTTTACACAGAGTATGTTATGCAGATAACCAAGTGCTTATGCACGAAGAATGTGAGTACGTTCCATTCCATAGTGTATGCCCAATTCCTATCCCACATAAATTCTTTGGACAATCATTAGCAGACAGAGCTCTTGACCTACAACTCATTAAATCAACCGTTACTAGACAAATGCTAGATAACTTATATTTAACTAACAACTACCGTGTAGGTGCTGTAGAGGGTCAAGTTAATCTTGATGACTTACTAACATCCACAGCAGGTGGTGTGATTAGAATTAAGAATCCTAATGCGTTAGTACCTATGACCGTTCAGTCCAGTGCTAGTCAATCATTCCCTATGCTTGAGTATTTAGATAGTGTACAAGCTAAAAGAACAGGCGTGAGCGATGCACAACAAGGACTCAACCCAGACATACTTTCCAATGTTACCGCAACCGCAGTATCAGCAATGACATCTGCTTCACAAGGTAAATTAGAACTAGTAGCTCGTATCTTTGCTGACACAGGAATGACCTCTTTGTTTAAAGGTATCTTACATCTTGTATGTAAGTATCAACAAAAAGAAAGAATTATTAAGGTACATAACAGCTTTGTTCCTATGGACCCTAGAGAGTGGAGTAATGAATACAACCTAACCGTTAATGTAGGTCTAGGTACAGGTGGTAAACAAGAACAGTTAGCTACGATGCAAATGATTTTACAGAAACAAGAAGAAGTGTTGAAAGGCTATGGCTTAAATAATCCTTTAGTTAATCTAAAACAATACAGAGATACCCTAGCAAAATTTATTAACATGGCTGGATTTAAAGATGACTCTGCTTTCCTTATGGATATATCTGAAGAGCAGGCAGCAGCGATGGCTAAACAAGCAGCAGAAGCTCCAGAGAAAGATGACCCTAATACTGCAGCAGCTAAAATCCTTGCGGAAGTAGAGAGAGAAAAAGCTCAAATGCAAATGCAAGCTAAAATGGCTCAACTTGAATTAGAAAAACAACAATTAGAACTGAAGATGCAAAAAGAAATGCTAGAGCTACAACAAGCCAGAGTAGAGTTCCAACAAGAGATGGCTATTAAAGAAATGGAGCTTATGCAAAAGGCACAGAACGATAACAATAAGTCTGAACTATCACAATCCAAAGAACTAATCAACGCTTTAGATAAGATTAATAACTTGTCCCAACAGGGGATTTAATTGGATAGAAAAGCAGAAATACGGAGCGTACTAAACACCGAGTCATTTATCAACGAACTAGATGATATGACCCAAGAATGTTTTAACGACATAA